>Ga0233437_1000122_pt1 | contig 194255 bp, 195 predicted proteins | sample SI_122_August201_FD_182714 | JGI IMG/M metagenome (GOLD analysis project Ga0233437, IMG submission 182714) | Seawater microbial communities from Saanich Inlet, British Columbia, Canada - SI_122_August2016_200_MG | ecosystem: Environmental > Aquatic > Marine > Inlet | place: Canada: British...
TCTCATCATACTGTCCCTATGCCTTCAGCTTAGGCCGTCAGTATTACAGACTTCCCACATAACAAGGGCCCAAAATGTTATATTCGTTTAATTTCTAAAAACTGAAAGTTTTAGCTAAATTTAAGTCATAACAACTAAAGAAAAACTACGCTTTTACCAAAAGAAACAATTACTTCTCCTCAGAACACTCCTTTTCCCTCTCCTTTCTCTCTCGCTCTTTCATAGCTTCCTCTAAATACAAGTAAGAAATTTCACGAAAAGTTAATGAACCTAAATCAGGCACTTGTTTAAGCAAACCTCCTTTTTTTCTTATACATACGATAATTGCCTTGCATTACGCCATCAAGACTAAGCTGGCTTAAGTTAATCTTCACACTTTTACCGCATGTAGTTCTAAACTCTAAGATGTCAACGTTATTACTACGTGCTTCGCGTAGTTTCTGAATAAGTTCATAGTCCTTTAAGGGAAAAGATTCTAGTCCTAGTAAAGCTTTCATACCCATGTTCTGCCTCTCAATTTTAGACTTTACCTTCTTCATGGGCATCTAAGAACAACTCTCTACTCCTTCCCCACAGTCTTTCTTGGAATCGACGAGATAGAGAGCCTAAGTCTTCATCAGAAGACTTATCACTCATCTTACCTAGCCGAATTTGTTCCAAGAGGATTAAATCATCTCTATCTTCATCCTCATACATTTAGACCACCCCAATTAGTTCCAAAACATTTAAATATATATACCTTCCCCTAATTTAATATATCTACATATTTACAGCATATACCTGCTAAATACTTAAAGATATGTATTGGGGGCAGTTAAAATGGAATATAGAAAATTAATCTCATTTGGAAAAAGCAGTTTTGTAGTATCAATACCAAAACCTTGGATTAATAAACAGAATCTTAAGAAAGGTGACGTTCTTTACTTTGAGGAAACTGAAGAAAATTTGATTCTGAGTGCAAAAGAAAAAGAAACTGATGAGGAAAAGAAGACAACAATTAATATTGATGGAAAAACAATTAGTCAAATTCAAAGAGAAATTACTCCAGCGTATATTAAAAATTTTAAGAGGATTACTATCATTGGTAAAGAAATTAAAGACAAAGCTAAGGATATTGAACCAATAATCCAAAATATGATTGCTCTAGAAATTATGGAACAAACATCTTCTAGAATTGTTGCTAAAGACTTTTTGAATATGAAAGACATTTCAATAAATAACCTCATTCGTAAAATGGACGTAATTACTCGATCAATGATTGAAGATAGTTCAAATATGTTTAAAGAGGATAGTTATGAAAATATCAATCATCGAGATAAAGATGTAAATAGGTTAAGTTATTTAGTATTTCGGGTAGTTAATTATTGTTTAGAGAAACCTTCCTTTTCAATTAAACAGTTCAATCTTAACAACCATGAGTTGGTAAAATATTATCTTCTTGCTTATCATATTGAAGCAATTGCTGATGAAGCTAGAAGAATTGCCAGATACATGAAAAAAGTAAACTTAAGCAAGACTAAGGAAAAGCAGTTTGTTGATTTATTTAATCAAGCTAAGAGTAATTATTTGGACACAATGAAAGCTTTTCACAATAAAGATGTTAATCTTGGCCTTCAGGTTGCAGAAAGGAAAAGAAAATTAATGTTAGATTATGAAAAATTTTATCTTGAGAATCATACTGTTCAATGGACAGCTTATTTAATTGATCGTCTTAAAAGAATGACTGGTTCTATTCACAAGTTAGGTCGTTTAGTTTATGAGTAAATAAAACCAAGAGGAATTGTTGACTATCGCTAGATAGTGACATTACCACAAAGTTTATAAATCAAATGCGTTCTAGACTAAACTATACACTATAAGTAATATTTTAACATAAAAATGGGAACAGATCCAGAAGAAAGGTTAGAAGAACTTATTGATCATATTAAATTGACTCTTTCTGAAAGTAATGATCCTAAAAAAGAATTACAGACATACATTAGTCAGCTATTACCTCAAGATGGGAAAACAGCTGATGGAGATTATAAAGAATTCATAGAATCTGGAACAGGTCAAACATTAAAGCTTATTCGTTATGTTGTCCAGAAACTAGAAAAGTATGATATGTTAGATAAGGCAAAAGAATTAGATGACCATTATTCCATTGGTGATGATACTTGGATGGAAACCACTGTAGACCAGTAAATCGTAACTTTTAAGTAAATAATTACAAAAACTTTAAATAAATTCTATTAAATCCCATAATTTAAGCATGAGGGGAAGAAAAAATCCAATTTCATTAGATGAAATTAGAGAATCTGGAATTGAACATAATGTTGGTTATAATATTAGAGATTTTAGAGTAATTAGTATTAAAGATCAGCACCATTCTACTGTTGGAAAGATAGAATTGATACCAGAAAGTGAAATTGACACAACTTCTAAGATTACTAAAGTTTCGTTTAAAATTCATACAACTGTTCCCAGAGAAGATTCTAGATCCACTGAACCATACGAAATTCTCCATAGAAGAGAAGAAGCAAATTTAATTGCTCTAACTAGGACACCTTCAACTAGACCCATGGTTCCAAAGTATCTGGGTCGTATTACAAGAAGAGAAGATGAGAGATATGTTTTCTTTACCGAAGATTTAGGTGAAATTTCAGCACGTGAAGAATTTCAAAGTCTTGAAGATAGGTTAAGAGGTGGAAGAAACAAAAGAGCGAAGACGATTGTTGAAGGTACTAAAAGAAATATGCTAAGAGAAAGGGCAAAAAATATTGCTAAATTTAATGGAAGATGTCACGCACATAGAACACAGATAATAGGTAACTTTCATGGATTCATAGAAGAGCCATTAGATGCTTGTATAAATAAAAGGAAATTACAAGAAAAAAGATTTGTTAAATATGCTGCAATAGTCGATCATTATTGGAATGTTCGTAAAAGAGGAAAATCACAAGAGAAGTTAGATACTGATGAAAAAATAGAAGAATACATAGAAGTTATGAATAACAAAAGATTTGGGTTTGATTTTAAAGCAAAAGTAAGAGATATTTTTGAGAAGTTATATGTTGCCTTAGGGATTACAACAGATCCAAGGTCAAGAATTAGGCTACAATTTGGAGATTGTAGATTACAACATGATTTTAATGGAAGATTTTGTGATTTAGAAGATTTTGGGTACTATCCTTGGTACCAAGATCTAATGACATACACCAGTGCCGAGATTTCTATTCCAAGAATTAATGATATTCCAAGGTTTATTGTTGATTATCTATTGTATAATAAAGCTTATAGTTCTAAATCTGGAACCCATACCATTTCTGATATTGAAGAAAGAGGTAAACTAAAACATCAAAGAGAAACTGAGAAATTATTATCAGAATCATTCGATAGAGAAGAAATAGCAGATTTTAGTATGGGTTACATTACTGGGCTTCTTATTGAGAATTGCTTGATTCAGGATGGTATTAATAAAAAGTATTCTAGAAGACTTTTAAGACACTTTTATCCTGGATTACACATAAACGAGATTCATACTATGAAAATGGAACGTACCAAAGCAATATATCATAATATTATATCTGAAAGTGGAGGGTTTCGTTTACCTTTAGTATATTGCTCAAATAGAAGATTAATGAAAGAATGTCTTTATGAAATAGGCAATATCATGCGAGAAATATCTCCTACAGAAATTCCTGGTCTTGACAAATTAGCTAATGGGAGATCTTCAGCATGGTCTGGAATCTTATAATAAATTTAAAGATAAATAAAAAATTAAAATGAAAGCAGATTTACACATACATTCAACCTGTTCGGATGGTCTCCTTACAAGAAAGGAAGGAGTTAATATTGCGACAATGTCTAAAGCAAGAATTATTTCTTTCACAGATCATAACTTTTTTGTTAGAGATACAACTTACCAAGAACTTCTTAGAGAACATGGAATTATAGAGATACCCGGAGTAGAAGTTAGTGCAGGTTTATCAAATGGCAGGGAACTTCATATCACAGGCCATGGGATGGAAGATGTTGGGAAAGACTTACAAGATTATTTCCTTGATTATTCTGATAAAAAAAGTTTTCAAACTGAACTAAGATGTATAGAGAGTGTTAGAAACCCATTAGTGTTAAGAAATGGACAAAGAATTTCAGTAGAATTTGAAGAATTGTTTAAGGAAGGTAAAGAAACTTATTTCTGGAACGAAATTGCATACGTTTTAGCTGTAAAGTATAATAAAGTTAAACATGAAAGAGATCCAATAATGTCTATCAAAGATGCTAGAGACCTTCTTGTTGCAGAAGATGGAATTCATGACAAATTTAAAGGAACAATAATTAATCTAGAAAATGAACAAAGAATCTGGCCAGTAACATTCAAAATAGAGTATATGCCAGTTAGTGACATTACAAGCTATATAAAAGATTATGGAGGCATCCCTGGATTAGCTCACCCGGGTGAACAAAAGTTTGGTCAAGAAGATATTGAAATGTTAGCTAAAGAAGGTATTGAAGCTCTTGAAGTTTACTCGCCAAAAAATAATCGTCATGGTTTTACAATTGAAGGATATCTTAAAATAGCACAAGAGTTAGGTTTATTGATAAGTGGTGGGACAGACTTTCATTACAGTACCAGAGACCATGAATTGGGTGTCATAGTTAATAGAGCAGAAGATGGTTCAGTTACAAGAAGTACAATTACACGAGACCAATTAACTATTCTTGATAGATTGTTGTGATAAAAATTTTGTTTTAAAATAAATTTTATTTTACCAGCTTCTTTAACTCTTTAGAAATAATTTCTCCAGAAGCTTTACCTGCTAACTGTTTCATACACTGGCCCATTAAAGCACCAAATGGTGCACCTTTATTTTTCTCTACAATTTCTTTAATTGTTTGATGTATATCCTCAGTAGAAAGATTTTCATAATTATTCAAATCAAATTTACCTTTAATCATATCCATTAAAACGTCAAGAACAATATCTTTATGCACTTTACCTTCATCAAGGTACTGAAACAAATCTCTGAAATTATTATCAGTTAATTTGTTTGGATCAAGTTCATACTTACGTTTGATCTCCAAAAGTGTAGAAGTAAGTGTTTCTGCAATAAACGCAGCTTTCATTTTAGGATGTTTGCCAACCAACTCTTCAAACAATGGCATACGATCAGATTTAGCAACAAATACTGCAAGGTCTTTACTCATTTTGTATTCTTTCTGATACCTGCCAAACTTTTCTTCCAAAAGTTCTGGCACTTTAACATCACTTACATCTGGCCGGATTAAAGGAACATCAGTTTCAGGATACATTCGTGCTGCGCCAGGCATTGGTCGCATATATTTACTAGTACCATCCGGAAGATCTTTTCGAACTTCTTTTGGTACGCCAAGAAACAATTCTTGAGCACGTTGATGTACAGATTCAAGAGCAAGTCTGGCTTTATCATCTCGGTCTGCAACTAAAATGAATGCATCTTTAGGTGTACAGTTTAGTTTTTTGTTAATTCTTCTAACTTCACTTTCAGTTATACCATAATTTGGCATTTCATCAGAATGGAATATTCCGCCAACACCTGCAATAACTTTTGCTCGGCCAGAAAATTCTGTACCTAACCTATATTTCGGTTGCAGTTCTCGACCAACTAAACCTGCAAAGTTATGCAATTTCATTCCAAGAATTTTTCCATTATTTTTTATCGTATTTTTAATTATTTTAGAATCAGCATCTTGTAACAAGACAGTAAGATCGATAATGTTCAGTTCGTTCAACCTTACACTACGTAATTCTTCCTTAATTTTAAGTAATTCTTGTTGACGTTTAGCTTCCAGTTCGACAATAGTAGGTATCATTCGTAAATCTTGTACACCTTTAAACTCGATTCGGTTTCCTCCCTTAATAGAAACGTTAACATCCTGTCTAATAGTTCCCAAACCTCGTTTAACCCCAGGTAAAGATCTTAATAGCATTCCTAACTTTTTTGCAGTTTCTTGGCACTGTTCAGGAGATTTTATATCTGGCGCAGTACCAATTTCAATTAATGGTATACCTAACTTGTCTAATCGATAAACTTTCTCATTTGTAGAGTCAGAGATTATTCTCCCTGCATCTTCTTCTAAAGAAATATTTTCTATTCTTACATTACCTTCACTGGTTTCAACATTCCCGCCTCGTGATATCAAAGCGGTTCTCTGGAACCCACTAGTATTACTTCCATCAACTACAGTTTTTCTCATAACTTGTACTATCTGTGAAACGTTTGCATTAATTAATTTACAGAATTGTAAAGTTGTGTAAAGAGCATCATTGTTAACTTCATGTGGTGGTTCTGAATCAGTTTCTACTAAACAAGTAGTGTTATAATATCCTTGATACAAATATGTTTTGTCACGTAAATGTTCTTGCTTAGCAGCAATATCAGTTTTTCCACTTTCGCCAGCAACTGCCCTAATTTTCCTTGTAATTATAAAATCTGGTTCATCATCTCTTATTTGTGTAGGACAGGAGCAGAATAACTTTTTTCCATCTAACTGTTGATGAATCTCAATACCACATTTCAGGCCAAGCTTTTTGTAAGACATGTGTTAGTAGAATCTAGTCGAGTTTAAAAAGATTAGGGTTTGTTGGGTGTGTTAAGTTTTAACAGAACACAAATATAAGACAACAAAACTTAGCTTTAATCCTTAGAATCAGCAATGAATCTCTTTAATGTAGAATAGTATTCGCTTAATTCATCTTTACATATATCTAGAGACAGAATAGTATTCTTCTCATCAAGCTTCATCTCTGCTTGATTTAAACAATCACTAAACTGATCATGTCTCTTTCCAAGTAATGTTAAGTATGCAAAAAAACCTTTTGGGTGAATAAAACGATAACAATCTGCATTTGCACAGATTTCTGCTTCAATACAACTAAATTCTATTTGTCTATGGTGGGCTTCAATACAATTAATTATTTTTTTCTCAGTTTCTTGATTTAAACTAAACTTTTCTAAAAAGGCCCTTGAAGCTTCAACACTCATTGAAACGTGTTCAGATAAACGACCTTCTTTTAAAGCCTGGCCAAGTTTTAGATCCATTAAAATTGCTCCAACTTCAACAATTATTTCATTAGCGTTTAATTTTTTTGCTAATTTTATTGCCTTTTGTCTAGATAAATTAAAATGAATTGGAATGGGAGTTCCATATTTCTCCATTTCAGATAAGGCATATTTTTCAGATTCTTCAATTATATTCATTGTAAAAAAATAGAAAACCAATTCAATTTAAATAATTTGTTAAAATTGAATTTCCTAAAAACACACATTTTCTACCAAAAAGTTTAAATATTATTGTGAATATATATTCATAATTGAAGTAAACAAACTAAGGAGGTAAAACAAAATGCCAAACCAAAATGGAACAGGCCCAGAAGGGAAAGGACCACGCACTGGTCGACAGTTCGGAAAGTGTACAGGAACTAAACCTTGTCCTGGTAAAAGTAGAGGAATAGGATTAGGTATCGGTAGAAGATCTGGTCAAGGCCTAGGAAGAAACTTTCGTGGTTGAATATAGTTTATTTGGCTGAGGGGTAAAAATAGAAATGTTTTTATTCCTCTTCTGTTTGATTATAATAATATGTCACCACGACCATGTAAAAGAAGAAGGGTAAGGTTTAATCCAGAAGTCACTTACTTCAAGCCAGCAGGCGTTAGATTAAAACAATTAGAAGAAATCAACTTAACATCAGAAGAATTAGAAGCCTTGCGTCTTAAAGACTATTTAGGATTAGATCAAAATCAAGCTGCTGAGAAAATGGGAATATCTCAGCCAAGTTTTCACAGAACTTTGTTAAGCGCGCGTAAAAAAGTATCTCAAGCCTTAGTTGAAGGGAAAGCAATTCGAATAGACACCACAGTTAAATAATCTTTAAATATTACTTGCTTTCTGAAAGTTATTATGACAGATTTTACAGCATTAGTAGCTAATCCAAAAGACTTTATGGTAGAAGGAGGAAAATTTCGTTCTAGTAATAAAGTTTATAGGGTTAAGTTTGGTTTGCATGACCTTGTTGTTAAAAACCCAGGGATTCTTAGCGAAATAAGGGACATGTACTATTTTGAACAAGATAAAATATTTTATGGTAACAGACGTCGCGCTCCCGCAAAATTAAGATTAGACCAAGAAGTTAAAACTTTAGATGAATTAGGTAAAATAGAAGGTGTTAATGTGCCAACAGTTGCTCAATATGCTCGTGAAAGTAAAATATTAGTGTTAAATTACATCCCTGGCAGAGATTTTCGAAATTTAACAAGAGATGAAAAGGAAATAACATTAGAAAAGGCTATGGATCAATTAGAATTAATTCATTCAAATGGTAAATTTATTGGTAATGCACACACAAAAAAGATTCGTTTAGGTGAAGATGGTAAAGTTTATTGGGTTGGTTTCTGTGGAATTTATGAACAAGAAAGAGATATAGTTAGATCTCAAGCAATAGACTTATTGAAATTCGCTTATTCTACATACATGGCTTCAGATGGTGATAAAGATTTAACAATACGTGCAGCCGCAACTGCTTCACAACATTATGACAGTAGAGTTAGAGAAAGATTAAGTGAAATCACATATTTAGTGCCAAAAAGTTGGAAACTAAAATGGACAACTAGAATGCCATTAGGTGGTAAGATCAGTGAAGGGATAAAGAACATTTTATATGATCAAGAGACCGTAATCCCCGGACCTTTTGCTAAATTAGCATAATACAAATTTAAACAAACTTCTTAACAACAGCAGCGTACTTAGCGTTCATACCGCCTAATCTAAAGATGACCACTTCTTTAATCTTAGCTTTCTTTGCTGCCTTCAAGTCAGATCGAAGTTTTTTAGGTTCTAAGATATGGTCAAAGCCCCAGATACCTTTCGCAATAGTTCCTAAACCAACTAATGATTTTTCTTCTTTAACTTTTACTAACTCTTCAGCAAAAAAGTGATTAGAAATTAACATTTTAGAATGGTACAACATTTTAATTGTACGATATTTCTTATTCGGAAAATGTAATCCTATCCATTCCATAACTTTTTCTTTCCTTTTACCAAAAGCATGATATTCTGCAGAATAAACATTACTGGGATGTGTCTTAACAATACCATTAATTAGTTTCTTATTTTTAAAAAAGTTAATTGATTGTTTTACAAATAAAAGAGGGTTTTTTGTCCAAGGAAATTCATAATCTAACATCACAGAAGTTTTCTTACCAATTTCGCTTTTCAACTCTTTTTCTAACCTTAACAATGCGTCTCTCTTAGTAAAAGGTGAAACCCAATATCCTTCCCTAATTTCAAATGTTGGCCAATAAATAAATTCAGTAATTTTGTTTTTCTTATAATTTGTTTTAATTTCTTCCTTTACTTCCAGAAATCTTTTCAAACTTGGCGCAGCAATGTAAAGTTTGGTCGGCCAAGTAACATATTTGAGTTTAGCAAGGTTAGTTTCATCAGCAAACTCTTCAAAAAAACTTATTTTCATGTTAGGAAGTAAATTTTTATTGTTTTTATAGTTTGCTGAAATTATTAATGATAAAATGTGTTAAAAATTAATCTTTTAATTTAGCAAAATTTATTAAAGCTTAGAGAAAGACTTGCCATTATGCAAGAAAAAATCAAAATATTCAACCACAAAGGACAAAGGTTAGCAGCCATCTTGCACACGCCTGAAAAAGAGACTGATAAGATTGTTATTGTTAGCCATAGTTTTAAAGGCGATAAGGAATATCAACCAATAATGCGAAACTTTCCTGTTGTTGCAGAGAAAGAAGGTTATGCAGTAATAAGGTTTGATTGTTTTGGTTCTGGAGAAAGTGATGGTGAGTTTGAAGATTCTACTACAACTACTCAAATAGAAGATTTAGAAGATGTTATTGCATTTGTAAAAGATAAAGGGTATAATCAAATTTGTTTAATCGGTTTAAGTCAGGGGACAACTCTTTCAATAATGGCTTATACAGAAGAAATTAAATGTATGGTTCTTTGGAGCCCAGTTTTTAATCATAAAAGAATTTACGAAATTTATAAAGAAGAAATGGAGAACAATGGTTTCATTATTAGAAAAAAAAATCTTACTGGTGAAGAAGTTAAAGTTGGTAAAAAGATGTGGGAAGAGTTTGGTAGAACAGATACCGCAGATAAATTAAAGACAGTTCAATGTCCAACATTAGCAATTATAGGTTCAGAAGATGAACATATCACGCAAGAAAAAGCTGAAAGATATATGGAGCTAGTTCCTACAACACACAAATTAGAAGTTATCCAAAATGGAGATCACGATTATCTAACTAAAGAAATTGAAGATAAAGTTATTGATCTTTCCATCTCCTGGCTAAAAGAACATTTCTGAGAATTAAGCAATATCATAAATTATCTATAAGGGCAAGCTTGGCAACTCTGTAACATTTTCTCTGTAGCTTCTACTAAAGTATTATTCTCACAGCTTTTAGCATCACTAACTGCGCCAATTAAACCATACTCTGCCTCACGACAATGGTTACCTAAATTACCAGGTATACCAAACGCGTTACAGTTACCAACCAAGTTAGTTAACCGATACAATAAAGCAAAATTATCTTTCAAATCAAGGTAAGAGGTGTCTGCCAAAATTGTTACAAAATTACTCAAATTAAGGTAAGCATCTTTAACATTTTCTGGCAAGTTTTGAAATTTAGGATTTTTCATTAAATTGTCAAGATCATCACCGGCTTTATCTAAAATGTTAATATCAACTTCTCTATGAACATTTACAAAAGGTATCAAAACAGTGTTAGAAACTGCAGCTAAGATTGAGGCATATTCAGCAAGAAAATATTTTTTCTTGATATGGTTTTCTACATAATTTTGGTCAAATTGTACTACATTACTTCTACCTTTAACTTCACTAATCTCTGCTAAACAACTAGATCGGTCTAACCTCATTCTTCCATTAATTACTAACCTACCATCAAGATAATTATAAGACATTGCTCTTAATTGATCAGTCTCAGTATATGGTTCTACAGCAATAGACATTATTCGATTGTCAACTTGATTTTCATTAGAAATTATTTTAAGCACCCCTTTACGTAACGATTCCATTTGAATTACTTTTTTAAAGAATTTATGTTGTAACATTTCCTTTCTTGTTAGAAAAACATTATACTGACCATCTCTCATATTAAACTCAGGCGCGTCAATATCATCATAATTTACTGGGATAAATGGTTCACTAAAACCTTGTGCAATTTGAACCAATTCTGGGCTGATGTTAACAAACTTTATTTTACTTGATCTAGCTTTATTAACTACTGCTGAACACGTTGTTAACCAATAATTAAGCATCCTTGTTCGACAACCAGAAAAGTTTTCCAGATAATCTATTTCAAGATAATCAAAAGTTTCTTCTAAAGTAAGCGGTCGAACTATTTTAGTGCCATTATCACTAATAAAAGTAGGTTGTCTACTATCTTCAGATTCATGCTTAACTTTATTTAATAAACCTACAACTTCTGCATAACTTCCTCTTTTAGGGATTGGTGTAGCTACTATATGTTCCATTTTATATTAGAAATTCATTACAATATATAAACTTAATCATATAGTTACTACCATAAGATAGTTAATTTTGTGGTGTGATATACCTTGTCCTATCAGGCATATCTCTAGCAACATCACCAGTATAATCTCCGCCGGGTAAAATGTTTCTAACACCACCACGCGGATTATCAATATCTCCATTATAACGTGGAATTACATGTACATGTAAGTGTGGTATTGACTGACCTGCGGCTTTACCTTCATTCAAACCAACATTATATCCATCAGGATCCAATTTTTCTTCTATAAATTCTTTAGCTTTATTAATCATTTCATACAATGAAACAAGCTGTTCTGAATTTAAATTGAAAAAAGAATTAATATGATCTTTAGATACAACTTCACAATGTCCTATACTTACAGAAAAATCAGAGTCATGCACATAAAAATGTTCATTCTCTGCTACAATACTTTTATCATCCATCCCTTGCACATCACAAAAGAAACATTCATCCAAACTCATTTCTAAAAATTACCCATTTCACCTACTTTCCATCCAGCTCCAATAACTTTGCTGGCCAATAATAACATGATCTAGCACCTTAATCCCCAGTAAATTACCTGCCCTAATTAATTTTTTGGTCATTGCAACATCTTCCTTAGAAGCTTTAGGATCACCGCTTGGATGATTGTGCACCAAAATTAATGCATTAGCAGACTCTTTAATTGCAGTTTTAAAAACTTCACGTGGATGAGAAAATGATTGATTTAACGTACCTACTGACACCAAATCTTTCTTAATAATCTTGTTCTTAGAATTCAGAAGAATAGCATACAAATGTTCTTTCTTTTTATCTTTTAACTCTTCATGAAAATGATGATAGACATCTTGAGCAGTTTCCAGAGTTGTTTGAAACCCTCTCTTCTTCAACATAGCATAACGTTTACACAATTCCGCCAGACCTTGAATTTGGTACGCTTTAATCTCATCACCAAGAATCACAGTAAGTTCTTTCAAACTGCAAGATGAGAGATAATGTAAGTTATGTTTAGATAGAAGTTTGTTTGACAACTCCAAAACATTTTCTTTTTCATTACCGCGCATCATTATCATTGCTAGAAGTTCAGCATCATCTAAAGCGGCAGGACCTTTCCGCTTCAGTTTCGTCCAGGGACGATTAAACCAAGGAATATCTTTCATTCGCATTGTAACAATATCATAATACACATTCATCTTTAAATATTCAGGAAGTTGGTAATATAGGTTCAAATGGAGAAAGTGTGAAATATAGTAGAAAGAAGTATTGATAGTACTTTTTGAGTATAATAATCTTAATAAAAGGATTAAAGCGTGTAAATGAATTAATAACAATAAAATGAGATTAAGCACACTAACAGGACTTGTAACTGCAACTTACCTAGCTTTAACTGTACCAGGTTGTGCTACTGTTAATCAAAACGTACAAGAAAATTATGGCATACCTGAACGTATAGAAGTTGTAGAAACATATCCAGGAAAACCAGTTAGAGCATTTCCTGGTCAGGATATGCCAAAACCAGTTGCAACTACAATTGGTTGTATTGACACTAATTACTATGATCCTGAAGAAAACGATCTTTCACCACTAGCTGCTGCTTATGTAGAAGCACTTGATTGTAAAGAATGTGGTATTGATTATAGCAGTTACTGTCGAGGAGAACAGAGAGTACAACGTAAAGCTATTGTTATTGATAATGTGACCCATAAAGAACAAGGGTTGGATGCAAATATTAATAGAGAAAGTTTAGCAGGAATGGGGATTACGTGCATAAGTTACAGTTCAGTAGAATATACTTTAATGAACAATGGCATGCTTTGTGCTAGAATTAGCATAATGGATGATTGGTTTAATTGTAGTGATGTACAATAATTTTATCCATCCCGCATGACTCCTAATAACGCGTCTAATGATTTACCAGAAATCTCAATTTTATCAATATATTTAACACCGCCACACCCATGGGCATATCCAGAAATAGTAAGTTTATTATTTTCGGGATCAAAATTAAATTCACGCATTTTTGAGAATGGATTTTCTTCACAAATCCTTCTAGCCCACTCAAGATCATCTCCTTTGTAAAGATTCTGATTTTCCTTAAAAACAACGTATTCTGCTGGCATAATATTTTATCTAAGTAGAACATTAATAAAAATTTATAGACTAGAAAGGAAAACAAATAAAATATATTTTCAAAAAAATAGATTACAATCACCACATCTTACCCTAACAAATCGAAAACTACCATAGTAGAAACAATAAAAAGAGCATAAGAAAAATAAGTGATTGCTTAATAAACCCCTATAATTTGAACTTTAAATTTATCTTCAAAGCATTCAGTAGCTAATTTTTTAACAATAACATCATACATTTGATCATAAAGATAAATTTTTACTTGACAGTCTCTTTCATGATCTGAGTACTTAAAGCTAATTTTCATTCTTTTAAAGCTAAGATGTTTTTTAAGAAAACGTCCTTCCTTAATATTATACTCATCATTCCCAATAATCCCAAAATCGCTACTTTCACTTTGACTAAGAAAAAATGATCTTTCATATGAGTAATGCCCTCCAATTTCATCTCCTAAAAGTTTAACAAATAGAGAAATTCTGGTTCTAAATAACTTACGAACTCTTCTCACTATAGTTCCTGGAGTTTCTACTATTTTAGCAACCATATAAAATAGAATAAACAAAAAATGTTATTTAAACTTATCTATCCCTTAATGTTCCCAATAGGTTTAAGTGCAACTACCTTCTTAGTAATACCTGCTTGCTCCAAAGTATCAGCTACAATATTAATGTCTTTGTACGCACCGCCAGCTTCTTCCGCTAAACCCTTCATAGTAACAGCTTTAACATAAATACCTTTCTCGCTCATACTTTTTAACAGTTCATCACCACGAAATTGTTTCTTAGCAGCCATCCGGCTAAGTAACCTGCCCGCACCATGTGCAGTAGACGCAAAAGTTTCATCAGATTTGTCAGTTCCAGCCATTAAATAAGATCCGGTTTCCATACTACCACCAAGAATTACTGGTTGACCAACATTAGCATAATCTGATGGTAAATCTGCCGAACGTGATGGGCCAAAAGCTCGAGTTGCACCTTTTCGGTGTACAAGAAGTTCTTTCTCAACACCATCAATAACATGTTTCTCTAACTTAGCAATATTGTGTGCCACATCATAAATTAAAAACATTTCCATTTCTTCTGCAGTTTTCCCGAACACTTCTTCAAACGCTTTCCTAACATAATGAGTAATTATTTGTCGGTTAGCGAACGCCATGTTAGCCGCACAAGCCATTGCTGAATAATATGCTTTACCTTCTGGACTGTTAATCGGTGCACAAGCCAGTTCTCTGTCCAAAATTTCAATATTATATTTTGGCATAACATCCAAAAATTTACGTAAATAGTCAGTACCTATCTGGTGACCATAGCCTCGCGATCCACAATGGACCATGATAACTACTTGACCATCTTTATCAACACCATAAACTTTAGCAATTTCTTTATTATCAATATTTTCGTCTTTCACAACTTGTATCTCTAAGAAATGGTTACCGCTACCTAATGTATTCAATTGTTTAAATCCGCGCGCTAAAGCTTTATCAGAAACGTCTGCTGGGTTAGCACCTTCAATACAACCTTGATCTTCAATATGTTCAATATCGCTAGGCCATGCAAAACCTTTTTCAAGACACCATTTAGCACCTTTGCTTACACAGTCATTAAATTCTTCTTTGGTAATCTGTACAGTACCTTTACAACCAACGCCTGCTGGAACTAACCGGTACAGAGTGTCAACCAATTCTTTAATTTTTGGTCGTACTTCGTCAACATGCAAATTAGTTCTGATTAACCGCATCCCACAATTAATGTCGAACCCAATCCCGCCAGGCGAGATTATTCCACCTTCATTACCATCAAACGCTGCCACACCGCCGATTGGAAAACCGTAACCCCACTTGTCTCAATTGTAGAAATTTATCCACAAATGATATGACCATCGGGCATGCATATTGCATATTTTTGGATTCCCGGTAGATTTGCAACATTAGACAATTGATTAAATAATCCCTCTTCCATTGACTTCATAATTTCATCATTGGCAATTACTCTACCTGGAACTTTCATACCATCTTTATAACTGACAGGAAGTTCCCAAGTAACACCACTAATTTTATTTAGTTCGGAAGGCGGACCAATCTTCTTTTCCATTGTTTAACATACCTCCATGATTATAAATAATCAAACAATAATATTTAGATCCTTGTCCACTTACCCAAGGACCAAACATCTTTGAATCAATTTGGTATTTATTTAAAGCTTTCTTCAATTTTTCGAGATTTCTCAGTTTTATTGAAAAGAATCTAATTTGATTTTTCCTAGATTTACAAATTTTTCCTTTCTCACGAACAAATGAAAAAAGTCCTTCTTTAGTATTAGATATCTTCCAATTGTAATTAACATATGAAGCTATTGCTTCTTTTAGTTTCCTATTTTTCTTTGGATGTAGAAAGTTAATTTCTTTACAAAATCTTTGAAGATTCTCCTTACCAAAAATCTGAAGTGTCCAAATAGTCCTTCCTTTCTTCTTCTTTATTTTACTTTCAATATTAAATCTCTTTAAGGCAAGACAAACCTCTTTCAAAGAACTTTCATTACAACAATCTAAGCCTATCAACCTACTTTTAGCTGGAATATTCTCAACCCATGCCTCACAGTCAAAAAAAGCTTTCAACCAAAATTTTAAATTTTTCTTATTAAATTCTGGAAGTTTCCATTCATAAGAATAGTAAGAAAAATCTTTGGTTAAATGATAATATATCTTTTTATTTTGTATAACGCAACGACCTTCATTAGTGATATGTGGTTGTAATCCAAAAATTCTTTCAAATCGCTCTTGGAAATCTTTCAACAAAGTTTCATTAGTATTCCGAAAACCGATATGATAATATTTCTTTTTCTGTGTAATAGGATTTCTAATTACATATCCATCTCCACAAAGATAAGCGTGAACTGCTGCTAAATCTTCATCAAATTTCATAATAATCTCAGAGGATTAATGGTATATAAAGAATCTGTATACTTGTCTAGTGGGTATGTGGTTAACCTCACCCATGCGCAGACCACTTAATATTATCTTTACTAACGCCAAGCTCTAGAAGTATCTCTTTCATACTGTTAGCAAACGCTATTGTTCCACAAACAAAAAAAGTTTTGCCACTGATATTACCAATGTTTTCTGCTAGATATTCTTTGTCAATCCGACCATGCCTTCCTTGCCAAGAACTATTTTCATTATCACGTGTTAAAGTATAATAAATTTTAATGTTAGGATTATCTTTTATTAACTGTTCTGCTTTTTCTTTAAAGACAATATCGTGTTCTTTTTGGTAACTTACAAAATATTTTACTTTAACATCTAAATTTTTATCAATAATGTTATCAATCATGGACCAAAATGGCATTACCCCACAACCACAGCCAATTAAGATGATATCTTTGTCGGTTTCTTCATCAAAAAAGAATGCTCCAAAAGGACCAGTTAATTCAAATTCGTCACCAATTTTAACTTTTTGTAAAATCTTAGAAACTAAACCAGTAGGAACTTCTCTAACTGTAATTTCAAGATAATCTTTAGTGGGCGAACTAGAAATAGAATATGCTCTTTTAACTATTTCATCATCAACAGGACAAGAAATCATCATAAACTGGCCTGGTTTAAACTCTACTTTTGGTCCTTCAAACCTAATTTTAGTAGTATCGTACGTTACTTTTTCTACATTAGTGACTTTGTAAAGCATGAATTAACCATTACTTTAAGTTTTATATATGTTTTGGAAGCTTATACTAGACTAAAAAATGTTCAATTACTCTTTCAAAATCTAAATTTATTTAAATGAAGAAAATTTCTTTACCCAAAACAAAATAATAATCATTAAAACAAAAAAGAGGTTTACTAAAAATGGAAGGATGCTGTTGTTGTTGCGAAAAAGAAGAAAAAGAAAAAAAAGAATGTGAAGAGCAGGAGAATAAGAAACAAGAAACTCCTGTAGAACTAAAAGATCAAGAAAGTTCTGATAATACTGAAGAAAAGCAAGAAGTTTTCCCTGCTGAAGAACAAGGAATTCTGCCTGAAGAAACCAGTGAAGAGATTGAACAAGACATGGAATCTGGGGAAAAGAACGAAGATGTTTATTCTGAAGAAGGACGAGAAAAGCTTGTTGAAGATGGCGAAATTTCTCCGGAAGAAGAAGGTTTCATGAAAGGTGCAGAAAATCTTGGCCAGCTAGGTAAAGATGCGCTTACTGGCGAACCATTGATGGATGTAGAAGACGTTGTTGAAACTGAGATTGATGGCCAGAGTTATCGATTCGTTAACGGAGAAAATGCTCAGAAGTTCCGAGAAAAAAAAGATAAGGAGAAAGCTGGGTTTTAATTTTTTATTTTCTATTTTTAATAAGTTTTATAATATCTTAACATGGTCAAACTACAAAAGGTGTAATTCTAGGTGTTTTGGAGTTAAGAAATGAGTGAACTAATTAATTTAAGAAAATTTATTGAAGAAAGATTTAAAGGCCATGCTGGTGAAAGAGAAATTATAAAACAAGATTTCTCACAAACTCCTGGAGTGGTATTAAAAAGTGAAGAGATTTATCTCTCACCATATACTCCAGTTGTTGATTTTTTATATCACCAAGGTGTTTTTGTTGGTTTTAATCCAGATTTTGATAATTTAAAAAATTTAAGAAAGGGTTATTTTGGCAATCCTGATGGCTACACCTACTTATCTAGTGATGTTAGGGTTAAACCATCAAGACCTTTAACAGATTTATTACTTAAAGTTGATTATAGTAAGTTAGATCAACCACTGTACAGAGATCCTGAAACATTTCTAGAAAAATATTATCATGAATGGGACAGAGCTTTTATGATAAAAGGAAGCATACCAAAATCTGCCATCGTAGAGGTATCATTTCCAGAGCATATGAGATTCATTCCAAAATTAAGACAATATGGAGATAAATCATTAAGTTTGGACCAATACATTCAAAGAATTGAGCAATTAAGAGAAGAGTTTAGCGCGTTGTTTTAGGTTATGAATTTATTCTATTTTTTCTTCTGAAACGTTACTATTCAAAAAACTACCGAAATATTTATAATAAATTAACTATAGTTAAGTATTAAATGGTTCATACTGGAAGTTCGACAGGATATGGTACAAGTTCAGGATATTATGGAGTAGCTGGTTATGCTAGTAGTTATGGCTCATTCTATGGTGTAAAGAAGAATATTTGGAAAAAATCGCACTGTTGCGGAGCTAGAAACTTTGCTACGCCTTGCTCTGATTGTCCTGGTTAGAATTATTGCCAGTATTATTGTTCTCTTCAATGTTATTCACATTATTACTTTCTTCATTACTATCAACATCATTCTCAGTATTATTTTTATGATCAGCACCAACCGCTTCAGAAATGTTAGCAAAACCATCTTTCTTCAGTAATTCAACTAGCCCTTTGTTAATACTCTTAATCAACCAAGGACCTTCATAAATCATACCAGTAATTAACTGAACTAAACTAGCTCCAGCCCTGATTTTCTCATAAGCATCTTTAGCAGAAAAGATTCCTCCAACACCCACAATAATATATCTACTATTAGTTTTCTTGTAAAACTCAGAAATCAGTTTGTTAGAAAGATTTCTGGTAGGTTTTCCACTCAAACCGCCAGGGCCAATACCTTTCAAATCTTTTTCATTAATATTATCCCTAACCTTTGTCAGATTAGATATTACAAAACCATCTACTCGATGTTTATCACAAACAGAAATAGTTTCATCAACTTGTTCAAGTTTCATGTCTGGTGGCAACTTTACAAACACAGGTTTGTCTGTATCAACATTGTCTAATTTGGTAAGTAACTGATCTAACAATTCAGCACTACTGAAAGGCAAGCCACCATAAGCATTAGGACAACTAACATTAATCGTGAAATAATCACCCATTGGTTCCAATAATTTAAAAGTCTGGTAATAATCCTTAATTCCGATATCTACATCAGCAGTTTCTTTACAATTAGTTTTTCCTACACTGATTCCAATTGGAAAATTATACTTTTTTCCATACAATTTTTTTGCTATTGCTTGACAGCCTGGGTTTTTCAAACCATAATATACTACAATAGATTTTTGTTTAGGTAACCGCCACAATCTTGGTTTAGGATTGCCTTTACAAGGTAAGGCAGTAATTGTACCAATTTCTTCATGTCCAAAACTAATTTCTGGAAGAATTTTCATCAAATTAACATCTTTGTCAAATCCTGCTGCTAGGCCAATCGGATTAACAAATTTTATGCCTTTAATTTCCTGTTCTAAAACATTGTTCTGATACGAGAAAAATAAATTTACAAATTTTCTAGTAGGATAAAAGTGACCAAACAGTTTACCATAAAAAATAGCCATGTCGTGTACTCGTTCAGGATTTATCTTAAACAATACTGGTCGAACTAGTTTTTTGTATAACATAAGGACAGGATGGAAAGTTAATTATTTAAAAAAGTTATGTTTTCTAATGCTTTAAAGGAAATATCAAAAGGAGGAAAAAATTAATTCATGGTAAACAAAAAAGAAATTATCACTGTTCTTAACATACTTGAAAAAAGTCATGGCTTAACTATGCTAGAACAGCTTAAAGAATATACTCCATTTCAACTTCTTGTTGCCACATTGCTAAGTTCTCGTACTAAAGACAGTACAACAATACCAATTGTTAAAGAAATGTTCAAAAAATATTCAAATCCAGAAGATTTTGTTGATATTGAAGTTGAAGAGCTAGAGAAAATGCTGTATGGTATTGGATTTTACAGAACTAAAGCCAAACATGTTAAAGAACTAGCTAAAATTGTTATTGAAAAGTTTGGTGGTAAAATCCCCGATAACTTTGAAGATCTAACAAGTTTACCTGGTGTCGGCCGGAAAACCGCTAACTGTATTCTTTCTTACGCATTTCATACACCAGCAATCGCAGTAGATACTCACGTACATCGGATTGTAAATAGAGAAAGATTAGCTTGGATAAATACTAACACCCCAGAAGAGACTGAAGAAGCATTGAAAGAGATTATTCCAAAAGAGCGTTGGAACAACATTAACAAATTACTTGTAGATTATGGGCAAAGAGTGTGCTTTCCGGTAAAGCCTAATTGTGATGGATGTGTGATCATAAAGTATTGTGAGTATGAGAAAAACAAAGAAAAATAAGTTCAAAAAATAATTTTAAGTTGAAATATTCACCTTAAGTTTCTTAATAGCTATTTCTAAATAGGCTATTTCCTGAATACCATTACAAGACTAGTTTAAGATCAGATTAAGAGTAGTTAGTACTTAAGAGTAGTTATTTAAGAAAAGTTTATAAAATGAGCACCAAATTAGATCATATATTAGAAGATATCGACAGCTTAGAGATAACTGTTCCAGGAATAGAGCCAGAATATACTGAAACATTAAAGGGATTTATTACAGATATCTATCGTCATCACAAATCAAGACAAGAGCTAAAAGCATATATCCAAAATTATGCTGAAGTTGTCAAAAAAGTGTTGAAAAGAGCAGCAAAAAGTCAAGATTTAGATTACGAAACTGCTGCTAAAATAAAAGAAATTTATCGTATCATGGATGATAAATATGGAATAATTACCAATATTCCTATTGTGATTGAAGTTACTAGCGAAAATTCAATAATACCAGGAGGAAAAATAGGAGAACTTTACTTTTTGCTTCCAGACAGCACAAGAGTTCCGATTTACCAAAATGAGTATAATCAGAGTAGAGGATGTGAATTCCTCTTTAGATAAACTGAAAGAAGAAGGTTGTATTGACCCTGCTTACATTGAAAATTGTAAAAACTGGGTTTATACTAAATCTATCATGTGGCCAGACCAGATGGTATCAATAACTAGGCCTGCCACTTTAATTACTAATGATATTCAAGATAATTTACCAATTATTTCTAGTTTTAAATCATTTAAAGATTTTAAAAGATGGTATTCTCGTTTTTTTATCAGAACTATTAAAAGAACACAAGATGAAATTAGTGAAGAAACATTAAGAGAATGTGGAAAGTTAGAGCGGGCATTAAGAAAGGTTGCTCCAAATGATCCTTTAATTTACCCTCTTAGTGAAGAACCTCTTGACGAAGAACGTTTAGGAATGAAAACTAGAACCACTAGAACTGGTGGAATGTTAAGTTTTGTAACAGCAGAACTACCAAGAGATTTTAATGTACAGGTTGTTGCTAAAAAAGTACCTGAAGAAAGATTATTAGAACAAGAAAAGAAAATTCATGATGCACTTCGTGGTGTTGGGTACACAACTGTTACTGAATGTATAACTACAAGTTCATATCTAGAAAATCAAGTATTAACTTACGGTCGTCTAGCTGGAGATTTAAGAGGGTTAAGAGGTCAACCAGACCATGTTAGGAAAAAATATATTTTAAGATCATTAAATACATTAATGGATATCAGTCTTGATATTGATTATCATATTAATCCAGAAGTTTCCTTTGATAGTAGGGAAATGGCTTGCTTATGTGATGTTGTTGATGAGAATATCAGAAGTGATAAAGAAATTGTTGGGCGGTTTGTAAGAAATTATTTCTTCAGAGTGGCTGTTGCATCAGAAGGATTTAATCAATCAGAAAATCGTGATGAATTAAAACCATTCTTAGATGTGATGCTTCTTAACAAAAGTGATTCTAAAATCCCTCAAGGTCTTAAAGAAAAATATCCCAAATTGGCTGCAGTAACTACTGATAAAAGTTGTAAAGAACGTATTGTAAATTATTGGAATTTAGTAAGAAGTATTAACCAATTAGATAAATTCCCTGGCCATGATGATTTTACAGTAAATAACATTTTAGCTAAAGAGATATATCAGTCTGGAGAAAACAATATAGGTTATCAAGGATTACAACTTCATGATGTTGGGCTTGTTTATGCGCCATTCCAAAATTACATATTTGACATAGCAGTTTCTTCTGGAGCAAGTCCCGCTTTACAAAGTGAAATTGTAAACCACACATATCGTCAATTAAGAGATTCTTGTATTAACAAAGGGATTAAATTTGAACAGAGTTTAACTGAATTTGAAAAAGGTTACAGGCTAGTTGCAATAAGTAAAAACTTGACTCAAGCATCCTTAAGGTTCATGGACCTGAAAGGAGGGAGTAAATAATAATGGATGATAAAACTTGGCAAAGGAATTTGGAAAAGATTGTAGGTTTAATAGATCAATCTGAAATTACAATTGCTAAGTATACGCACAACTTCCATTTAATTGATGAGATATCTGATATAGAAGAAAGAGAAGGAGATTCCGACATCAGAGAAAATGTTGAAGAAAAAAAGATAGGATTAGAGGAAAGATTATTAAAAATCGATAATCAGATTATTGCAGTTTCAAAATATTTAGATTTTTCAGAAGGATATAGAAATTATAGAATTATTGAATATGCTCCTAATTTATCTAAATTAGTGGGCCACGAATCAAGACATTTTGTAATTATACCTCAAAATAAAACAGAATCTTCTTCAGGAAAAACATGTTATAACATTTCTCTAACAAGACGTTTAAGGATACCAGAAGAAGAGATGGATTCTGAGGTAGATATTAATAAACCAACATCTTACACAGAACTTGCTGCTAGATCATTAGATGTTAGTTTAGCAAAAGTTATTGATGATACTTCTGGGAAAATTACAATTTCTACTGAAAGCGAGAAAGTAAGATTTGATAGTGAATTTGGAATTATTAAATTTGGTTCTCGTGGTAATGGTTCAAAATTGGACGCACCGATCCAAGATGTTCCTTTATCAACTGCATATACCAGCCTTGTTAACGATTTAGGAGAAGTTGTAGCAGAAGAAACTGATGATTTATTCTGGTCACTTACTTGGTTAAGAAGAATGAGAGATGGTGCTGATTATGATCCAGTAGTTTATGCATACTGGCCACAGGATGAATTATCAAGACCAAAAGAAGTTACATTAGAAGAGAATTGGTACTGTGAAGGTATGCTAAAAAGAAAACAGAAAATTTTCATGTCAGAAAATAGTAATAGAAGTCCAAATTTAGAAGAAATGGCTTGGTTAAGATCTTCAGTTGCAATAGATTACTTAGCAGAAGTGATTGATTATGATACTATAGTTAATGCTTGGACTGATTATCGTAATGAACCTGAAAATTGGCAAGGAAGACACCATATGAATTTCGGCGCGCAAATAAGAAATTTGTTAGGTTATACAGGAATAGACTTTCAAGCACGAGAAGATAACTGGTTTGAATATTTTAAGAGAACTGCAGTACAAGTTATTAGAAGTAGAGTAAATGATGGTGATGATGAGGCAAAAGAACCTGTTTTAAGGTTAATAGATCCTTTAAGTGAGGATGTAATACCAACAGACATTATTAAAATACATCCTGAAGAGCCTTATTCTGATAGTTCAGATGATGAAGAGGTTCTTGATAAAATACCTGGCAAAGATTATTTAAGACCAGTAGCTAGATTTGATAGAGAAGTTGAAGCAGTAGAAATTAGAAGGCCAGACTTAAATCAGTCAGAAGATGATACTCCCTATCCAACAACTACAATAACTAACGAAGAACCTGGAGAAGATCCAGCTATGGCAAAGAATTACTTTTATACGTTAGCTTTAGAACAAGCACGTTCATTACAAGAAGATTTTCCAGAATTAGGTGGCCTTGTAGAATCTTTAGAAAAATTTAATAACACTTTTGAAGATGAAAAACCATTTCAAGAAACAGAATTGGATTTTGTTAAACGATCATTACCACCGCAACTAAGTTCAGTTTTTGGAAGAATTGATCGTGGTGCAGAAAGTGATTCTATTGGGTTTGAAATGTATCCAGTTGAGAATGATAATAAATCTAATTTAGCAGACAGAATAGATTTACATGAAGGAGAAGAAGAATTTGTTAACGATGTTGTTGATAGTTTTAATATTGAAAATCATCCAGCTTACAAGTTCATAAGAAAAGTATCAGCAACAGTTTGTTTAGGAGGAATTCCTCTAATGTTATATCATGGGTCAAAAGGAAATATTGACGCAGGTAATACTTATTTGTTAGCATCAGGAATAGCTGGAAGTGTTGGTGCATTTACGAGCATTGTTGGAAAAGGAATTAGTTTGATTTATAATAATAATTTAGGTAAAGAAGAAAAACAAAGAAAAGTAGGTTATATGTTTGCACATACTGCTACTTTAGCAGCTTTAATTACAACTGTAATAGGGGTTGGACAAATCACAGAGATTATTAAAGAAAAATTATATGAGCCACAGCCAGAGCAAACAACTCCCCAAACATGCCTAGTAGAAGATATTTCTGGAAAGTTTGAAGGATTAAAAACTAGTAATCCTTGGAGAGCTGATCATTTACAGAACATAACTACAGGCAATTCTATGACAATATTTTATGAATTTGAAAGTTATAAAATGGAGGATAATGATGTGGCTGACAGTAGAAATTTTGTGCAAAATCAGCACGCTAAAGCTAATGGTTGGTTATTAGAAGGATACTGTGCAAATGGCCATGAAAAGAGTATGGACTATGCTTCAAAGAGAGTACATGCCATGCCTGAAGCTTATCTAAATGGTTTTGGTGCTAGTAACATTACTTTTGTCGCAAGCCATCATGAGATTACAGAAGAACTTCTTAATGAAAAAGATCAACAGAAAGCAAAAAGACATGTCACACTTCGACCACAATATCATGAATGTTACAGTACTCCTGAAGCACAGATCATTGGAGAAGGATTACGAAGATTAGTACCAACTGAAAGAAGTGTTTACTTGCTAGATTTAAGTGAAGGTTCAGAAGAGCTCACCCAAATACTTACTGGATATAATTATGGTGAATCTAATGCTTATGCATATAACAGTTGTATTGGAATAAGGCCACTAGAAAATTTAAGAGATTCTGGTAACTGTGATAACAGTGATAATAGTAATTTTTATGGTGCAGCCTTTACTACTATTCTTAATAACGATATTGATAACTTAACAATTATAAGTAACAGTCAAAGTAAAAATCATCTTAATATTGAAGAACTAACTAGAAATGCTCAAGAGATGGGAGTAAAAATTAATGTTATCGGTACTGCTAATTACAGTGAAGAGGAACATTTTAAACTCCGAAAATTAGCTATTGAAACAGGCGGCAATTTTTATATTAGAATTCCTTCTCCTAATAATGAGTAAAATAAGAGTTTAATGAAAATGACATTAGCAACCAACGATGAATCAACACAAATAACTGGTATAGAAGCAAAGATAAAACATCTTAAAGAGAAAGTTATTTCTAAGATTGATCAAAGAGTTCGTGGTGGCGAAAAAAAAACACAAGATGAAATTTATGATAAGCTTTTCAAAATTGATGAAGATAAACCGGGAGAATTTTATGAGTTAAGACAAGCCCTTGGACAAGAAAATCCAGATCCCGCTAGTTGTCTATTAGAAATTGCTGACCTAGTTTTTTATGCTATGGATTATGATTCTGATAATTTGTTACAAGACATATTTCGACTTTCTGAAACATATGGAATCCAGCAAGAACTTGCAGTTGACGCTTGTATTGTGAAATATGAATTACGTTATAATAAAAATGATAAAAATTTTGAAGCAGAAAAAGAAGCAGTTCAATTCCTAATTGATGAACTTAGTGAACTAACTCCTGACAACTTTAATTATACTTCTGCTTCTCAAAAACTTGATAAAATTGTTGCTAATCAGCTTTCTTATCAATCTGGTCAAGAGTAAAACAAGTTTTCAAAATCAGATATGTTGGAAACATTAAACTCATTAAAAATGTTAACAACAACAAATCATCTCGTTTAAAATCTTTCTGAGCATCTCCTATGTCCTTCCAGAGATTATCCCTTAAATCAATAAAATTTAAGGCTTTATCCTTATTAAAACCTAAACATTGGTTAAGAGACATATCCAGACCTTTGTTAAATTTAGCAAATAATTTCAAAGCTTTTGAACTAAATTTAACATCCTGATTTGTCACCATTTTAGCGATATGGTAGTAAGTTCCAGCAATATACTTTAACTGAGAAAATAATTGTAAAGTATAAGCATAACTTTGCGAATCACATTTACCACTTTTTACAAACACTCTTTGGTAATGCATCAAAAAACGATTAATGTTATGATAACGATGTTCAATAGTTGAAAGTTCTTCCAACTTATTGTTACTAATACCATCATAACAGTCTTGAGCTAAAGTTTTAATCATAAAAACAATTCTATTGAACACTTGACTTTTTGCTTCTTCTTTAATACCACTTAAGTCGACAAGAACTGTTTTTGATTCATTTTGATCTACAATTTCAACACCAATCAATCTTTTGTTAACTAAATCCTGAATATATTTAGTAGAACTTATTTCATCACCTGTTTTATATTCAATGATATTAGGATTATGTAAAAGTATAATTTTATCATATCCTAACAAGAAATAACATTGTACATATGTTGAGATTAACCGGGAATTAAGTTTTTTTAGGTCTAAAGTAACTTCCATATCAGGCAAATTTCGTTTAGTTGATATAATTAATTGATTAGCTTTCTCTTCAAATTCTAAATAGTCACCCTTAGCTAACCCATGCTTACGCATCCATTTAGAAGGTAAGCTTGTTACATAAGTAGCCTGCCCTAATTTGATGATTTTTCGTTTCATACCTTATAGTATAACATAACTAGTATAAGAATCTTTCGTTTTCCTTATATCCTTAAGGAACATTATATATCTTAGGGGTTAAATATAAGATTAATTTTCATTACTTAGTATTAGTGATATCAGAAAAGTTTATATATAAGTACCACTATTAAGTAGTTAAATAATAAAAAACACGAAATTTGATAAAAAATGGCAAAAAAACAAAATATGCGTTTGGAAGATGTATTAACTGTAGAAGAAGAAATCTTAGATGGTAAGCCCGTTTACATTTTACTAGATACTGGTGCAATAACCAATTTATATCATACATATGGTGAAACTTTCTTTGATGAACTTAAAGATGATGCAGTTTATATTATAACAGATGGAGTTAAAGAAGAGATTGAAAAACAATATAAGGGTAGAGATTGCCTTGATGATGTCCAGTGTGAAGTATTAGGTTTACCTGAAAGAACAAGAAAAGTTCCTTATGAACTAATGAATAAAATTTGGGAAAATCTTGATGGATATTTCGAAGAAGTTTCAACTGCTCGGCCAGAAGAGTATACTGATGCTATTAAACAAAGTATGGCAGAAGGTTCAAGTGATACTGGTAATACAAGAATTGGTCAAGGAGATATATCTATACTACATTTTGCAGAAGAATTTAGTCCAGAAAGAGTTGTATTAGTTAGCCCAGACAGTGATATCCCTAACACTTTAAGTGCTATGAATTTAGAAAATACAACTTACTTAACTGAAGAAGGTTATGCTCATTTGACTAAATTAGATAGAGCAGCTTGAAGTTCTTTTTCTTTTTCTTTCATATTCTTAATAAAATCTGGATCGACAGCACTTAAACCCTCTGCTGTTGCACGATATTTTTTTACAGTTTCAGTTCTAAAAGTATTATGACCAGAATCTTCAACACTAAATAAACTAATATTTATTTGATCCCTTACAAAGAAATAATCTGATTTCCTTCCAGAAAAATATTCTCTGCCAATTTTAGAATAGATTTCATTACTGATTTTTTCCACAACAATCTCAGGTACTAAATCAATAGAATTTTCAAGTAAAGCTTCCCGATCATTTTCAAAAACATCTTTTTCATGATATCCTTTTTGGAAAATTAAGTTAACTTTCTCATCACCAATTTCATAATCTTTTAAGCAATAATAAGTGTCTCCTTCTAATCCAAGAATTTCTTCTAAAAAAATAAATTTTTGATCCTTTCGATTTTCTCCCATATTAACCGAAAAAGTAGTTTTATTTATAAATTTTTGCTAGTATAATCACTTATTAATAGTAAAATTAATAAATAAAGAGCAAATTTAAGAAGTATGGCTAATAATTTCGTTGATTTTCCTAGAACACCACATCTTTATGGTAGAGAGGTTTATCGGGAAGACTTACAATTATCTGAAGAAGATACCACATTATTCTTATCACAAAATATTATTATTCAGGAGAAAATTGATGCAACTAATATTGGTGTTAGTTTAGATCGATCCAATAACCCCATTTTTCAAAAAAGAGGATCTAAAATTTCTCCAGAAGAGATTGGTTCTAGCAAAGAATTTTCTAAACTTGCAAAATGGTATGAAATCCATGAGAAGGAACTTCAAAAAGTTTTAGGAAGAGATAAAATTTTATTTGGAGAATGGTGCTATGCTCAACACACCACTTATTATGACCAATTACCATCTTATTTTATGGCATTTGATATTTTTGACAAGGAAATGAAGCAATTTATTTCATTAAGACAATTTCAGCATACTCTTTCACCCACACAGATTCAAACAGTCCCAGTTTTATATGATGGAAGAATAACTTCTAGAGAAGATTTAGACCAATATTTAGTTCAATCTTCTTTTGGACCAGATATCAGAGAAGGTCTTTACTTAAGAATTGATTCTAGAACATCTAATGAAAGAAGAGCTAAATTAGTTCGACCAGAATTTTTAGATCAGATTGATTTACATCATAGAAACAAACCACTACAATTAAACAAATCATTAGATGATATTGAAAAGTTATGGTCAATGTGATAAAAAAAAATTTGGTATAAAAGTTAATTATTATATTCTAGCGTCAACACATTATACTCCTTATACTTCTTAAGAACTAGGTCTATATCCTAAAAACCACTTTCTATTGTTATATGATAAATAGATTGAGGCAAGTTAGAGAAAAAAAAAAAATGCTAGAACAGTTCTTAACTGTTAGAAAAGTGGCACAAAGGTTAGACTTCTTTCTTATTTCTTAACTATTTTAGCTAACTTAATTATCGCTACAATAAGCCAGACTAAGTTAAGTAACAAAAATGGTAATGAACTTATGGTATAAGCATAGTATGTTAACAAACCAGAACCAAAAATGTTTACTAGGTTATAATATACTGTGTCTTGGTTAAAATTCTTATAAAATTCGTCAAGAATGAAAGCGACCAGTATTAAAATCATTCCAATAATTCCTAAGTATAAGTTCATCATTTTATTTTGTTATTTTAATTGTTTTTTTTAATTTAAGTTTATTTCGCTTTAGGATGATGTTTACTTTTGTCTCTTAAAGATACTTTTGGTTTAATCAACTTTCTTTGCATTGCTAGGAAATGGTGACCTAACTCTTTAACAATCTCTTTCCTTTTTTGAGAATTGTTTCTCATACTACTCATATGTTCTTTATGAGACAAGTCCATAATTTGTAATGAATCTTCCAATGAAAGGTTGTTACATAGAAATTCATTGATTTCATCATAACTTTTGTGAATATTACTTAAGTGTTGATCAAACGCTTTAACTTCACTGATTGTTACATTTATACTATTAAAATCATCATTCAACAGTTTGTTATTGAAAAAGTTTAACCTTGTTCTTAGTTCGTTGCAATATGCTAAGTTTTCACCATAACTTTCAGCTTGAAATTGTAATAATTTAATTTCTGTAAGTGCATGAGCAATGCTCCTTATTTTGTTATTAGTATAAATTGAAGAATTTAAAATTTGAAAATCTTTATAGAAATTTTTTAACATAAGATTAAGCTCAACTTGGTCACTTTTAGCTAAGTTCTGTAATACTAACAGAGGTGAGTTGTGTTTAATTTTTAGCGTTTTTCCAGAGTTGCTTAGAAAAGGTCTTAACCAATTTTTCTTAAATTTAGAAATATCTTTATCAACACCGCTTAAGCTATCTATCTCCCTCTTTATTTCCTTTAAATCCATACTGGTACAGAAATAAACACTCTTTGTTTTTAAAGGTTATGTTGGAAAAGGGGTTAAAACTATTTACTTGGGGTGTTGAAAAAAAGAATTATTACTCTGGCGATTTTCCCTTTAATTGATCATACATAGAATGAACGTATGCTCTAACATTTCCCCTGCCTTGAGGAGAACCACAGGGAACCGCTCGAAGGTGTTCTTCTCTGAAATCTGGGAACTCTTGGATTAACTCTATATACTTAATCAGATCAGCTTTCACACCTTCTATAACTTCTTGATCTATTTCATCCCCCATATCTTCAAGTTGAATTTGAACATTTACAATGTTTAGTAGATTTCTTGTAATATGTTGAAAACTAGTGATTTGTCCTGAACCAACACCGTTATCATGGTGTAGCTTATATTCTCCCATAATTTCATCTAGATCAATCCCGTGATCCCTAAACATAGTATCTGAATCCATATATACTCCAGAACATAGGTTATTTATAAGATTTATCTAAAATGCCATGATAGGGCATGTTATCTCAAATAACTTTTAATTAAAATGCGTATGTCTACTTAATGCACTCATTTATCTATTAAGTAGTCATACCAGAAAATTTCCTTTTATTAATAAATCATATAATAATTTAACTAAGGTCCTTAAATCACCATTCCTTCCTTTATCAAGACAACTATAATAATCTAATTTAATTTTGTTTGGAATATTAATCATAGGAAACCCATTCTTATGTAATATAAAATTCATTAATAAACGCCCAGTTCTACCATTTCCATCAACAAAAGGATGTATTGATTCAAAAGCTAAATGAAAATAAGCAGCCAAAATTAAGGGATGTAACTTTTGTTTATTTAATGAATACCACCTTAAGAGATTTCTCATTTCTTTTTTAGCAAGAATTGGTGATGGTGGAATAAAATTTGATCCCCTTACATAAACTTGCACTAATCTATATTTTCCAATTTGACTTTCAAGATCTTTTCTTAAAGTACCTTTAACAACTATTTTCTGAACTTCACAAATTAATTTTTTAGATATATCTTCATCATGCTGTAAAATATAATCAAAAGCTTCTTTATGATTTAAAACTTCATTAATCTCTCTAATTGACTTACCTTTTGGAGTTCTTTGTTCAAATAGAATAAAAGAAGTTTCTTGTAAAGTTAGAGTATTTCCTTCAATTGCATTTGAGTCATATGTAAATTGAGCTAAGAATGTTTCATATCTATTTTCAAAAGTAGATTTTGGTAACTTAGAGTAAGTATTTTTAATTAAACTTAACTTTTTAATTTCATTCTTTTTTAACAACTTATTTAATGATACGTTAATTATTTCATCAGCTTCTTTTTCTAATTGTTTCAATTTTTTTAAATCTAAGTCAACTCCAAGATATTTTCTTTTTTTAGAGATCTTATCACCTTTTCTAATAGACATAACTCGATAATAATATCTCTTGCCATTCCTTTCTTGAACTTCTGTATAAGTCATATTATTTAGTAAGTCCACTTAATATTTAAATGTTTCTGTTAAGTAGACATACAAATGAAGTATTTATTCGGAACCAAAAAGAGATGTTAGTTAAATGCCCTAGATGGGCACTTCATTTCTTGCATCATCTACCTTCTCCCTGAACTTCATCATAAGCTTCTAAAGCTAACTTAATTGCTGGATCTTTTTGATCTACCATTTCATCTCTTACTGCCCAACCATGTTCATTCACTAAATGATCTGCTAAAGAGTCTTCGTGATTATAAGGTAAGTTGTTAAGATGTAATGTCATGTGAGTATTTTCATGAAAAATAGTATCGCCAACTTTTGAAAAGATTTCATACAATTCTCTAATATCATGCATTAATGAGACAAACCCTTCAGTTAAATCATCTTCTTCTCTTAACCGATCTTTCATTTTTTCCTTATCAAGAACATAATTTCCTGCAATACTTTTACTATAAAGGTCTAAGACAGTTTGACAACTTTCAAAGTTATAAGTTTCAAGAAGTGACATGAGAGTATTCTCTTCTATAACTACAATTTGTTGAGGTTCAAGATAACTTCCTTGAAGATCTCCACCTTCTTCATACTGCTCGAAAGGAATACCGCAAGAAACTTTATTAGCTAAAACATTCTCAAGAACTTGCTCTGTAGAAATTAATCTTTCGTCTTCAGGAACTTCTTCATGAACCCTAGCTGTGATACCACTAATATTTACATCAATACCATACAAAACAGTTCCATCGATCGCTAATTGTAAGTCAGGATCACATTCATGTATATCTTGGTATTTACATCCAGATACTAGGGATGTTCCTATTGCAGCTAGTAAAAGTAATGTTCTGTTCATTCTTATTCTTGACTCCACCCCAATTCTTTATAAATATTATCCCCTTTGTTACTTTAAAGAAGTTAAATTGGCGAAATCATTATAAATAATGTGTAAGTTGAAGAGAAACATGTCAATAGCAGAAATGTTTGGTAAGTATGAAGTTACTAATGAAGTAAATCCTAATCAAGAATCTGTAAATATAGAATTAAGTTATGAAGGCCATGCTTTAGCTAGAATTCGTTTAGAACAAAATATTGAAAATCCTTTTCTGATAGCTCATTATAATAGAAATTCAGAAAATTCTGTGGAAGAATTTAAACAGTTATATCAAGATGTAAGAAACACTTTTGTAGCTATTGGCGTTGACTTAGAAAAAGAGGTATCAATACATGAAGATGAAAGAGTTGCTAAACAATCAACCGCTGGTTATACTATGGGAACACAATTGGTTGGTATTTTGTTTGGAGATAATATAACTAATACGATAGAATTGACAGAAGCAAAACTTGAATTATATGACAAAATTTCTAAAAAATATCCAAATGCCAATAGAGATGAAACTCTTTTCGGTTTTTTAGGAGAAGTTACACAAGGATCATACTTACTTGAAGTAGAAGATAGTGTTTACATTGCAATGGACAATCCAGAGGTAATAATTATGAGTAGTCCTTTTATTATTCAAATTAATTCTAACAGATTAGACAATGAAGACAGAGTAAACGAAATTCGTGAAGAACTTATCGAATTCCTTGAACAAGAATATGGTAAAGATAAATTTTATTTCTGTAACGGTGAAAGAGAAGAATTATCGCACAAATTTCGTATTAACCTTGCTCAGATTGTAGGTAGAAAGAAGTTAGGCGGCGAAATTAATATTGCTGGGTTATTAGAAGGAGGTAAATAAAATGAAATGCTTACTACCTTTCACATTAACTGCATCAATGTTTCTCAGTGTAGGATGTTCTGAATTAGAACAAAAATGTACTCTCACAGATGATTTAGAAGCTATTCTCAGAGTTGAAGATGCTGATTGTACAGATAATGATTCTACTCAAGTTGTTGTTAACTTATGGGACCAGTCACACAGAGATCCAGAATATCAAGATAGTTTATGGGCAACATCTCATGAAATAACAACTAAATGGGAAATTCCTTTATTCGCAATAGAAGGATTACAAGGTTATTATGAAGATTTTGAAGCAGAGTCATGGGACCATGAATATGATAAAAATTATCAACAATTTAGAACTGAAGGTGTGACAGTAACAGGATTGGAGGGTGAAGTTTATAACTACTTAGAAGCATACACAGAAGCTGGGATTAACCATTTAAATGCAACATTACCAATCTCAGAATGTTACATCGAAGAATTAAAGAAAGGAAATTTAGAAGCAGAAAAATGTTTAGAATTACAAAGAGAGATTAAGGACGAAATTGAATCTACAACTCAAGCAATGTATTCAATAGCTAGTGTAATTGATGAAGATGTAAACATTCTTGACGAGTCTGATAGTGGAATATTAAGCCATTCTTTTGAAGCTATTGATCTTAGATCAAGAATTGTTTGGCATTATCGAAGTTATGGAGCAATGGAAACAATATTACAAACTATGGAAGATGAAGGTCAAGACAGAATATTAATGAAATTTGGTGCTGGACATCAATGGCAGGTTCAAGGTTATTTAGATCAAGAAGGCATTTCTCATATTGATTTATACATCAAAGATAAATTTAAAGATCCAATGGAAATGCAATTCTTTTCAGAAATAGAATTAGATGAATATCAAAGGTTGGCATTGCAAGGAGTATTTAGTCAGTATTAATTTTTATCCTCAGAATAAACTCAAGTTATCACAACCAAAAATATATAAACTCTAATAGTATTTCTAGAGGATATAAGAGGTACTGATGTTATAATGCCAACTAAAAAAGCTAGTATCAAAAATAAGAAAGTTAATTCTAAAACTAATGGTAATGAAGGTTATTTTAGCAATTTCTTTCATCATGGTAAAGGTAGTAAACATCCTATGTTCAAACAAAAATTAACTCTGGGCCAGAAATGTGCTGATATGATTTCTTACTGGGGCGGTTCCTGGACATTCGTTATTGGCCTTTTATCTATTATACTGTTATGGATGGCGATTAATACTGCCATAATCCTTTTTGGTGTATGGGATCCTTATCCATTCATATTACTTAACTTATTCTTATCATGCTTATCAGCGTTCCAGGCACCAATCATCTTAATGAGCCAGAACAGGGAAGTTGAACGTGACCGGATAGATGCCAAGTATGATCATCAAGTTAACAGAAAAGCTGAAAGAGAAATTCAAGACATGCAAAAAGATTTAGAGATTATCAAAAAAATGATTAAAAGTCTTAAAAATAAATAAAAATGCCTTTGTAAAAAATTTTTAATCTTTCCTGGAAATAGGGAAAAATAAGATGGAAAAGAAAGATAAAATCTTTATTATCATTTTCACAGTTGCAATTCTAGGTACACTAACTTTTATGGGAATTTCTATTACTGGTTTGGTTACTGATACTACGTATTGTAAAGATGGAGTATGTTATGAAAGTTGTACTTATAACCCAGACTGTTTAGAAGAAGATTGCCTTGACCCCTACGAATGTCGTGGTGACCAGTATCAGCAAGGCCCAGAAGTTGAAGATGTTGACAACATCCTTTTTCCTGAAGAAGATATACTTCAATCTCCCAGTTTAACTAGAGATCAAGAAGTTTTCATGTACATTGCATTTTTAGCATTGATAATCTTTGTAGGAATTACTTACTTTATTCTTAGAAAAAGAAATAGATGAAATTATTTTAGTCTGCTTGTAATATCATCAAAGTCTGGGTGGTTATCTTCTCTGTATAATGTCCTTCCATCATTAATTCTAATTATGTCTGGAGTATTATCACCATTAGTATCGTAGCCAGTGTAAGTCAAACAATGCCTGTCTCCATTGTTGGGACCTGGAAAAGAAACTAAATCTCCTTTTTCACAAACAGTTACTGAACCTGATGAATCATGTGAAGGAAATTTAATATTTTTTATTTCATCTATTGCTCCTATAGCTAACCCTGCATAAACTAATATACAGACTTCTTTTAATGTTGTTGGCATTTTGTAAATTAAAAAAAATTAATTAGGAGTTAAATATTCTGGCATTAAACTACCAAGATTAATATTTTTCGTAGGATGACAATAGATTATATTTTCTGGATCAACTTTAATTTCATGCCCCATCTTATCTAAAATACCTTGAACACTTAATTCTGTAACATAACCCAATAATATTTCATCGCATGCTTTCACCTTTGGTAATTCTCGAGAAGCATCAACATAATCTTTTGTACTTTCAAATTCTTCACGTCTTCCTCTTAAATCATTATATGCTTCATCCCTTTCAGTACTAAGCCTTTCATGTTCATCAAATGCTTTTGTGTTAAGTTCTGTGAGATATAATTTAACATCAAATTCAGTAAAACCGGGCCTTAAATAAACACCTTGATCATTAATATCTAAAACTCCAGTTAATTCTTCTAAACCTTTATCTTTTTCAACATCCCCATTAATCTGTTCAGGACCAATTTTCATTGTAACTAATTGTCCATGATATTCTTTCCAATAATTTGCATCTGCCATATTCATGATCCTCGTATGTTAACTATCTATCTCCTGGTTATTATTCACTCATTTCGCCTTTCACCAATAGGATGGCCAAGTTCTTCTCTCCAAGCTTCAGTTGCTTCATTAGATAAAAGTTTACTTGGATGATAACCAAAATGTTCTTCAATCGTTCTTTTTAAGAGCCCAATATCCCTAGCCATCTCACTACCAGTTAATATAACATTAGCTTCTGACAATTCTTCTCCTCTATCAAATTCCACACCAATTATTGGCCCTTGATAACCTTCTTCTCTAACTTTTGCCGCTAAATCTTTTCTTATTGGATGAACTAAAACTGCAGAATAATGATCAGGTTTCTTCCCAGAAAGCATTTCCCTAACATGAGCAGGACCAACATCTTGATCTTCATGACCTCTAACAATTATAGGAACGCAAACCTCATCTATTTTATATTCTAATGGCCCTAACATTTCAAAATATGCCATATGTAATGGAACTGTTAAATTACTGTGAACTAAAAGTACGTTAATATCATCTTCCATATTTTTATTCTCCTTACCACTAACTACCCATCACCTCAAGAAAAAAAGTTAAAAAAAATAAAATTAAAGCTTAAAACAAAGTTAAGCCATACATTACGAACAATGGCGCGAAAACTATCGCAAAAGTGTTGATTACTTTAATCAACGCGTTCAGTGCAGGCCCAGCAGTATCTTTGAATGGATCACCTACAGTGTCACCAACAATTGCTGCTTTATGCGCGTCACTACCTTTACCACCAAAATTGCCATCTTCAATGTACTTCTTAGCATTGTCCCAAATTGCACCAGCGTTTGCCATGAACAAAGCGATTAATAGTCCTGATAAGATTACTCCGATCAGTAACGCGCCAAGCGCTTTAACACCAAGCAATAATCCTACAACTAATGGAGACATTATCGCTAACACTGCCGGTAAAATCATGTTTCTTAACGCTGCTTTGGTTACAATGTCAACACATTTAGCATATTCAGGTTTAGCTTTACCAGTCATGATACCTTTAATCTCTTTAAACTGTCTTCGTACTTCGATAACAATCTTCTGAGCAGAACTGCCTACTGCGTTCATACACAATGAAGAGAAAATGAAAGGTAACATACTACCAATAAACAAACCTACCAAAACTGTTGGATCTGTAAGTAAGAAAACTACTGGTTCAGTTACTACATGTCCAATTTCCTGAGTAAATGCTACAAACAATGCTAATGCTGCTAATGCTGCAGAACCGATTGCGTAACCTTTAGTTACTGCTTTGGTAGTGTTACCAACTGCATCTAACTTATCAGTAATTTTTCGAACTTTCTTATCAAGCTTGCTCATTTCTGCAATACCGCCAGCATTGTCAGTAATTGGACCATAACTGTCCAGAGCAATGATCAAACCAGTTAAGGATAACATTGACACTGCTGCGATAGCAATACCATAAACTCCTGCTAAACCATACGCTGTTAAGATACCTGCACAAATTACTAATACTGGTAATAAAGTAGATTGTAAGCCCATACCTAACCCAGAAATTAAGTTTGTACCTGCACCAGTAAGTGATGCTTCAGCAACTTTCTTAACAGGCCCATAACTGGTACTAGTATAATATTCAGTAATAATGTTAATCAGTAATGTTATTACAAGACCCACTAACGTTGCCAAGAACAAATTTAATGGGTTATTTGTGTATACAATTACTGCATAAAATCCAATCGCTGCAATAATTCCTGAAACTACTAGACCTTTATACAATGCTATCATAACATTTTCAGATTTACCTAAACGTACAAACAAAGTACCGATAATTGAAGATATGATTGCTACTGCACCCAGCATTAAAGGAAGTTCTACTGCCATATTGTATGTTGAACTTACACTTGGCATTAAAGCAAGTAACATTGCTGCTAAAAGAGTTACAACGTACGTCTCGTAAAGGTCAGCGCCCATACCAGCACAGTCACCAACATTATCGCCAACATTATCAGCGATAGTTGCCGGATTACGTGGATCATCTTCAGGAATGCCAGCTTCAACTTTACCTACCAAATCTGCGCCAACGTCAGCAGCTTTAGTGAAAATTCCGCCACCTACCCTAGCGAACAACGAAATTAATGATGCTCCAAAACCTAGACCGATCAACATTTCTGGATCGGCAAAGATTGCATAGAATAAACTTATTGCGAACAATGCTAGGCCAACTACTGCCATACCAGTAACTGCACCGCCTTTGAAAGCAATGTCTAACGCTTCTTTCAAACCAGTTTTTGCAGCTTCTGCAGTTCTAACGTTTGCTCGTACAGAAATGTTCATTCCAACATAACCAGATACTGCTGATAGTACTGCTCCTAATAAAAAACCAGTAGCCATAACATAACCAAACAATATCCAGAGAATAATGGCAATGATTACCGCAAAAATACTAATCGTTTTGTATTGACGTGCCATGTATGCCATCGCACCTTCTTTGATTGCGTTTGCAATCTCTTGCATCTTTTCAGAACCTGGAGACTTTTTCAGGATTCTTAGAGACAGATATCCAGAGTATAATAATGCTACCATACTCACAATTAAAGCAATTATAGCTATATTCACTTTTTCCCACCCCGAGTGTATATTTTAATTTATTTTTGATTTATTTTAGTTTGAAACTAATTTTATCTAAGCTTTGCTTAATTATTTATATAATTTACTATATGTGGTGCTAGAGTTGAGGTTGGTTATTATAGAGACCTTGTTATTTATTTAGTTGTTTTACTACTAATCAGTTACTAACTAAGCGAAAGGTTTATATAAGATTAGGTGATTTTATATGTAAATTAGCGTAAATTATAGTTAAAATTATAATTATTTGTCAAAAGAGGAAAATTAAATAATGGTTAAAAAAGATTTATTACAAGGACTGATCTTAGCAGGCTTAGCTGCAAATACAGGTATAATTGGAGAAGAGAAGAAGAGGAATAAAAGATTAATCCTTGATTATGATGACCAAGAAGAACCTGAAGATTTAATACAATACCATACAAATTTAGGAGAAAATAATCTCATAGAATTTTATGAAAAACCAGACAATGAACTTAAATTCTTGATTAAAAAAGAGATAAAAGAATATCACATTTTTAACAAAAATCTTGAAGACATTCTAGGAGATAAAAATTATTATAAAATACAAGAGAATAATCCGATTCCATATATTACTGATTTCGGTGATCATTTTCAAGAACCAACACATTATGATGATTTTAATCAAGAAAACATAATTCAACCTCTTTTTGACATTGGACAACTTCAACAAGAGCATGATTATTTTATCAATCTTGATAACAAACTCAAAAATCGACCTGTAGTCTTAACTCCAACACAGTATGTTGAAGAATCTAAAGAAATGGCTGAAAGGATTGCTGCAATAGGTAAAACAATTAGTGCTGAAGAAATGAACGCAGTAGTAAGAATGTTACGTATCGGACCATTACTTACTGCAGTTTCTGCTTATGCAACTGTACTTTCTGACAAAGCTACTCAGCCAACTAGACAGTTAAGGCAAAGAATTGATCATTTGTTAGGAATTTACAAAGGAACCACAGATGAAAAAACAAATATTGGAAAAGTTCTAGCTTCTGACATCCCAGCAAGTAGATCTGTAAAAATACATAATCCATGGAAAGATAGTATCGTAGACTTAAATAAAATGTTAGTTGCCGGCGGTGCTTGTACTAAAAAACTTGGGCCACAGAACAAAAAATCGTTACAACATTCTCCAGCACACGTTTTTGATCAAGACTCTGCTGCAGGAGGATCAGTACATTTCCAATTTAATGGAATACTAGGTCAGAATGCGTATAATAGATTATATCTAGCGGTTGATAAAGATGGAAATCCAAACCTATTTGCTGATTGTATCGAATCTGGAGATATGTCTAGAACAACTGTAAGTTCATACATTTCAAATGGTATCAGTGATGTTTTACTGGGATCATTTGCATCAAGTATTATTATAGCTAATAGACTTGGTTTAAACAAATTATCTTTTGGTGATGTAGAATTAGTTGACGTTGCACGACATTTAGGTTTTGGTGAAAAGAAAATTTTCAATGGTGAAGAAAATCACACTCAAAAGTTAGGGTACGTTGGTGGTAAATCTCATTTAAGTGGAAGTCCATATCTTTGGATGATGCAGAGAGATAAAGCGTTCAGAACAGTAGACCCAGGATTATATCAACCGGGAGTTCTAAAACAAGTCGTAGGACAAGCATACCAAGTTATGGAAAGGATTGAAAGTAACAGAAAGTCGTTAAAGAATTTAAGGAAAGATTATGAACAGTTCTTTGGTATGGTAAACAGAATCTATGATGAATCTAGTGGAATCATTAAAGAAGAAAGTTTTGCTAGACTTAAAGATGACTTATACCGATTTAGTCAAAAATATGACTTAAATGTAGGTGGATTAGAAGAACCAGAAGCAGTTCTGCCAGAAAGACCTTTAACTTTAACACCAGCACATTTCTCAATGGTTGCTTAATTTTATTTTTTTATTAAAATTAAATTCTCTTAAAGATAATTAAAAAACAAATAAAATCATTCAAACTTATCCATGTTCTTAGCTAAGCTAGTAAATGGAAATGGTCGATCGTTGCTAACAAATGTAATGTACTTCAAAAACACGTAAACCTGCGTGTTCCAAATTTCGCAAAATTCCGCCAAACCTTTGTTACGCTCGCCAGTAAAGATTACAATGAACCAGTTCACGATAACAAGTAACTGCACCAAAGTTTTCCACAGACTTAATATAATTCCAGTAACGATAGCTACCACAATTCTCATTAAAGCTTCTTTTCGTTCAGACATTTTTAGTAATACCCCCTATTAATTTAGTTAAGCATGTTAATTATTTAAAATTTGCTTTCTTTAAAGAATAAAATATTAACTTTCACGATCTACCCAAAGGTAAACTTTGTCATTAGCACGAACTTTTTCAGAAATAGGAATTGTAACACAAACATCTTTTTTAGAATTAACACCTTTAGCTTCTTCAACATTAACCATTTCAACCCCAACATCACCTTCACTTAACTTAAGCTCTTTAACCTCAGCTTTAACGACGCCAGTAGTTGGGCCAATGATTACAAGCTCATCACCAACTTTAATTTCGTTAGCTTCTAAACAGATTTCTGCTACGTCAACTTTTTGGAAATAGTTTTTTACATAACCTAAATGCACTTTTTCTTTAGTAGCTTTAGAGCCATACAAGCCTGCCCATTCGCCTAACTTCTTACCCAAATAATATCCACCATGCCAGAACCCGCGGTTGAAAACGCTTTCTAGCTCTTTTACCCAATTGTCAACCTTTGCTTTAATTTCCTTTTTCTCTCTTTCCTCATAATTAACATCAAACCCTCCAGCCAAATAAGCATCTGCAGCTTCGCGATAAACTTTAGTTGTAGTATAAACATACTCTGGTGCCCGACCTCTCCCCTCAATTTTCAAAACTGAAACGCCAGCGTCTAAAATCTTGTCCAAGAATTTTATTGTACACAAATCTTTTGGTGACATGATAAACTTATTTTCTACACGTAACTCATCACCAGTTTCGTCATCAGTTACGCGATAAGATCGTCGACATGCTTGCAAGCACGCTCCGCGATTAGCAGAAAAGTTGTACTGCGCTAAACTCATATAACATTTTCCTGACACTGAAACACATAACGCGCCATGAGCAAACAATTCTATCCGAACTAATTCGCCAGAAGGTCCTACAAGATTTTCATCATTAATCTTATCACAGATTTTCTTAACCTGTTCCAAACTAAGTTCACGTGCCAAAACAATAACGTCAGCATATTTTGCAAAGAACTTTACTGCTTCAATGTTAGACACGTTAGTTTGGGTAGATATGTGTATTTCTAAACCTATCGAGTTAGCATATTGAATTACTGCCAGATCGCTAGCGATAACAGCAGAAACACCTGCTAGTTTAGCTTCATAACAAATTTTCTTCATAATATCTAAATCTTCATCATACATTACTGTGTTAAGTGTTAAATAAGAACGAACATTATTCTCTTTACAGATAGAAATAACTTTACTTAAATCTTCTAGTCCAAAACTAGCTGACCGAGCACGCATGTTAAGTTCGCCAACCCCAAAATATATGGAATTAGCGCCAGCTTTAATTGCTGCTTGTAACGCTTCGTACGATCCGGCAGGTGCCATGATTTCTATTTGTTTTTTCATTTTTTCTTTTAACATTATTTTTTTATTTTAAAACTTACGATTATAAATGAACTAAGCGATCATTTGGAAAGCATTATAATTCATTTTTTCGGGGTTATTTCTAATTAACCTATATGCATTAGTACTCCATTCATCAAGAATTTGTATCTTTTCTTGATCAGTATTGCCTAATTTAACTTTTTTGTTAAGCACCTTAAAAAAGGTAGATTTTACTTTTTCTCTAATAAAATATGATGCAGCACTAGATGGATCGTTAATAAAAAAACTCAAAACTAAATCATAAGTTTCAACTAAACTGTTAATTGTTCTCAAAGGCAAATTATTACCAAGTTTACCTACATAAAAATTAGGTCTAACATAATCAAAATAACACATCAGGTTGTCCCTATTGATATTATGATGGTCTGAACAATTCATAAATAAATTAGCAAATGTTACTGAATAAGTTTTGTCCTTACCTTCTCTAATCATTTCTGCCATCTTTTTTAGATTGGAATTATTTCTGTGATGATAAAGACAATCTGCAACATCTTTCATTGCACTACAAGACCTATGCCAAAGAACCATAATTTCTAAAGTATCAATAACATCAGAACATAATGGACTTTGATGGTAAGCTTCAAGAGTTCTAAAAACTGAATTCAAAGTTTTTCTATCATTTAGATTTTCCTTATTGTAAAATTTATTAATAGTACTTTTTATAAAATTAATTACTTTCTCTTGTTCATCTATTGGAAAATGAGAATTTAGATCAATTTGAGTCATTACTCTTGCTTCAACATCAGAATTGCTAGCATAAGCATTTATCATAACTTCATGCCACCCATCATGGATTGTATCTAGATTAAGGTGCCTTTCGAAAGTTTCACCAAATTTAGTTGTTAGTTCAGGATCTCCAAACTGATTTCTATGAAAAATATTAAGAACTACATGAGTATATTTTCTAACACGACTCTTATCATCACAAAATAATGGTTGACATACAGCCCTTGTTGCATCTAAACTTTTTGTTTTCTCTGTAGTAAATGCGACAGTTCTTGCAACATCTATTATACCGGAATAACCGGTGGAAGATTCAATTACTCTATCAAAAAGACTTAACATCTCTTCCTTGACTGTATCTTCTAAGTCTAGCTCATTCTTAACTAAATTACGTTCTCCCCGAATTAAAAAATGTGCATGTTTTAAATTCATGCTGCGTCCCTCATATAATTTAGCGATTCTGGATTATCTCTGACCATCCGATAAACGTTAGTGCTCCATTCATCAAGAATTTGTATCTTTTCTTGGTCAGTTTCACCTAATTCGACTTTTTTGTTAAGTACTTTATAAAAAACATCCCCAGCATCAAATTTAAGAAGATCATCACAATTATCAAAATGAGCTACAACTAAACTATATGCAACAGCCAAATTGTTTATTGTTCTCAAAGGTAAATTATTACTAAGTTCTCCAACTTTAAAGTGAGGTTTGATATCATTTAAGTAACACATTAAATTTTCTTTGTTAAGGTTATGAATATCAAGACCATTTTTAAGTATTCTTAAATAAGATTGGTCATTACCTTCTCTAATTACTTCCGCGATGTTTCTTAAATATGGACTTTTTCTATAACGATATAAAATGTCAGCAGCATCTTTCATCATATTAAATGAATCATGCCAAGGGATCATGATTTTTAACGTGTTAATAATATCAGGAAATAATTTATTTTGATGGTAAGCTTCAAGGGTTCGGAAAACAGATTTTAAAGCTTCTTTATTATGATTCTTAGGAGCTAGATTTGTTATAAACTTTATAACATTTTCTTGTTCTGTCATAGAAAATTGAGAATTTAAATCAATTTGGGTCATTACACTTTCTTCAATATCAGATTCGTAAATATAAGCTAATTTCATCACATTATACCATCCTTCGTGAATCTTATCTAAACTTTGATATCTTACAAAAGTTTCAGCAAGTTTAATTGTTGGTTCAGGATTTTGAAACTTTTTTGTGTGTACAAAAGTAAGAATCATTTCATGATATTTTTTAGTATGATTTTTTTCATCAGTAAATAATCCCTTACTTATTGCTCTTGTAGCATCTAAACTTTTTGTAGAAGAAGCAGTAAAAGCAACAGTTCTTGCAATATCTAACATATCATAATCACTTGTAAAGGAACCAACAACACAGTCAAAAAGGTCTAACATTCCTTTTCTTACTTTATTCTCTAAATCTAATTCTACTTTAATACGATTACGTTCTCTTTCAATCCTTTCAAAGTCTTGTATCATTTTATGCTGCGTCCCTCATAAAGTTTAGCGATTCAGGGTTATCTCTGATTAACTTATATGCGTTAGTACTCCATTCGTTCAAGATATGTTTCTTTTCTTTTATTGTTGAACCTGTTGCAACTTTTCTGTTAAGTATCCCGAAAAATATCTCCTTTGCAATAATTTTTTCATAAGATTTCCAATGATCTGTTGAACCAGATATAATATTATAAGCTTGCATCACATTATTAACTTCCATCAAAGAGAAAGAACTTTTTAATTCTGAATCTTTAATTCTTTCTGGAGTCTCACTAACGAAATAATTATACAATAAAGGAAATGAATAGTTTGAAAAAACCATACTATTATTTAGAATTTTAAGGTATGAATATTTAAAATTTTCATTAAGGTCATGATTACTAATTGTTTTATTAACTTCAGAAAACATTCTTTCGTTATTAAGGCATTTTGTATAAACTTTACTCAATAAGATTAATCCTTCGCCTTCATTAGTATAATGTAAATCATCAAAACTCTCAGAGATTTCAGAAAAATCTTTTCTATCAACCACTTTATCTAAAAAGTTAAGTACTGAAACTAGTTTATCTGAATCCTGATATTCTATCGCACTTTTCCAAACAAGTTTTTTAAAACTTCTAAATCTCGATGTCTTTGGATGGTCTCTCAAAAAATTATTTAATGGTAAAAATATCTTTTCATAATTTGTACTGTTAATGCTACTGTTTACAGTAACATCTGTAACATCCATCCTATATTTGTCTTCAATGTTTGACAACATTTCTAATAAAGATTTAACAGATTCGTTATTTTTAACATATTTAGCAAACTTTATAATTTCCTTATCAACAGATTCAGTTTCTGAACCATAATTTTCTCTAGAAGCAATCATCTTAAAATAAGGTTTCATTACTAAAGAATCTTTAAGAACTACAGAAAGTTCTATCGCTTCTTCAAGGTTATATTTACACTCATCATTTTCAGATAAGAAACTCACCATTCCTGATGAGGTAAGTTCCTGCACTATTAACCCTAAATCTTCAACCTTAATAGTATCAGATTCTAAGTAATGGTTGATTATTTCTGAGGAGGTTATATGTAACCAATCAAAAGTATCTTTCTTTCCAAGATTAATTAGTTCAGAAGAAGTTAAAATGTCAAACAATTTAATAACGTCATTTTCATGTAAATCTTCATAACGACGTCCAGTTAAAGATTTAACATAATTACCTAAACTTAAATTAAAACTGTCATTTCCACAACCAGAATTCTCAGAAACAACTCTATCAATTATTGCTAACAAAGAATGTTTAGTTTCGTCCTGGAAAGTTCTACGAAGCCTTATTAATTCCCTACTAGGTTCCAGCATTTCATCTAAACTCATATAGTTAACACCCCTAGTAAACTAACATTATCTTTTGGTATCATATGCCTGAGATCTTCATCATGATCTTTAATCAGTTGATAGGCATTAGTGCTCCATTCATCAAGAATTTGTATCTTTTCTTGGTCAGTACTTCCAAGTTTAGTTTTCTCGTAAAGTATTTTTACAAATATTTGTTCTGCATTCATTTGAGGGGTAGAATTCTTACCATCAAAAATATTCATGATTAAACTATGAGTTTTCACTACATTATTAATCGTTCTCATAGGTAATTTGTAATAAAATTCTACAGTGCGTAAGTAAGGGATTATATTTTGCAAATAACTCATTAAATTTCCTTTATTAAGATTGTAAATATCAGAACAGTTACTAAACATTGTTACTAACCTATCAGTATAATCTTTACTTGCATTTTCATTAATTATGTCTGCGACATCTTTTACTTTAGGGTTATCTCGAAGATGATACAATAAGTCTGCTACATCTTTTTTCATAACCTGGTTGTGGGCCCAACGAGTAGTTGAGTTTAAAGTAGAAATAACATCATCAAAATGTGGACTGTCCCCATATGCATTAATAGTTCTGGATAAAGATTCAAGTGCATCTTGGCTATAATCTTGGTTTCTAATCTTGACTATAAGATTAATTGCCTTAATTTGAGATTTAAAGGGCAGGTTAGAGGTAAGGTCAAGCATGTTGATAGCAAGATTTATGAAATTAGGGTTTGAAACGTACACATCACCAATAAGTCTCGTCCATCCACCACTAAGATCACCTTCTTTACAACACCTTTCAAAAGTTTCAGCTATTTTGACAGTTAAATCGACATCTTCGTATATTTTCATTTCAGCGATACGATAAATCATGTTACAGAAATTTTTAAGATGTTCTGCAGTATGATGAACCATTGCTCGACTTACAGCTCTTGTAGCTTCCAAACTTTGAGTACTAACTGCAGTTAAAGTTACCACTTTAGCAACTCCCGACAAAGGAATTTCCTTACTACTAAACGAACCGATAGTACAATCAAAAATATCTAACATCTCTTCTCTTACTTTATCTTCTAAATCTAACTCCCATTCATCCTTAATCCTATTACGTTGACCTTCAATTAAGATAAAATCTTTTTCCAAACTCATGCTGCATCTACCCCTTGCATGTTAACTTTATTACTTGGCACCATACACATGAAATATCCTGGATTATCTATGATTAACTTATATGCATTCGCGCTCCATTCATCAATTATCTTAATTTTTTCTTGATCAGTTTCTCCAAGAGCAACTTTATTGTTAAGCGTTTGATAAAAAACTGATTCAGCATTATCTCTAAGGTTCAAATTTCCCTTATCAAAGATATTCATAATTAAATTATAAGTAGTAACTAAACTGTTAATTGTTTTAAATGGCAATTGATAACATAATTCTTCAGCATGAAAATCAGAGTTAATATGGGACAAGTAACATTTTAGATTTTCTTTGTCAAAATCTTTGAGGTCAGGACAATTATTAAATATCTTTACTAGTCTTTCAGTGTAACCTTTATTTGAACCATCTTTGAGAATATTGATCACATATTTTACCCTAGGATTATTTCTAAAACGATACAGTACGTCTGAAACCCCTTTTCTTATAACTTGGTTATTACTCCGATGAGTTGTCGAACTTAAAGTCAGGATAATATCTTCAAAATATGGACTATCCCCATATACATTAATAGTTCTGGATAAAGAATTAAGAGAATCTTGACTATAATCTTGATTTCTGATCTTGTCTATAAAATTAAACATCCTACCCTGAGAGTTAAAAGATGACTGAGATGAAAAACTAAGAATATCAAAAGTAAGATTTATAAAATTAGGGTTTGAGGTGTATACATTCCCCATCAATTGCGTCCAACCAGCACCAAAATCTTCTTCTTTAAAACAATCTTCAAAAGTTTCAGCTAAACGAATAGTTAAATCGACATTTTTGTATGTTTCTATATCAGCTATACAACAAACCATGTTACAAAAACTATCAAGGTGTGTCTCACTATTAATCATAGTTTTACTTATCGCTTTGGTGGCTTCTAAATTTAAGGTTGAATTTGCAGTAAGATAAATAACTCTAGCAACTTCTACCAAGCTAACTCTCTCTGAGTCAAAAGAATCGAGAGTATTATCAAAAAGTTCTAACATTTCTTCCCTAACCTTATCTTCTAAGTTTAGATCCCATTCATCCTTGATAATATTTCGATATATTGCAATACCTTCTATATCTTGTATCATTTTATGCTGCATCCCTCATAAAGTTTAGAGCTTCTGGATTGTTTATAATCATCTGATAAACGTTAGAACTCCATTCGTTCAAAATTCTACGCTTTTCAGCGATAGTTTTACCATTTTTAACTTTCTGGTCCATGATTTTTCCAAAGCCTTCAAGTGCTTTTTCTTTTAACTCTTCATCCCAACTTTCACAAGTTCCAGAAATTAGATTGTATGTGCCAATTAAATTATCAATATCTTGGGATGTTAAAGAACTTTTAAATTCTTTATCTGTAAAATAATCTTTAACATACATAAAATAAGTTTCTAGATTATTAAGATTAACATTATAAATGTCTGGACAATTATCGATAAAGTCGGAACATTCTGAGAGATTATGGCTATGGGAATAACAAGTAATAAAACGCTCAATAACATCCAAGATTTTTTCATTATAAATATGAGAATGATATTTTGTTAACATTCCTGCTAAATGTTTAATTGGGGTGGAATCATTCTTAGTATCATCAAAAACACACAAAACATTAATCAAGCTAGTTAAAGAACCTATTGCCAATTCTGCAACATCAGCAGGTTTATCTTGATATAGATTTACAGCTTCTTCAAATTCAGGTAAAGATAAATGTTTCAACTTTGGAATTAAATCATGAATACTATTATTTGCTCCTTGAGCTATAACACTAGTAATTAATTCACAACCTTTATTTCCTTTATACTTGTCAACTAATTTAATTACTTCTTTTGTATAAGAAATATCGTTACTACACTTTGCAGTACAATAAGCTGCAGCACCTAATGTTGTTGGATGATCTTTTACTTCAATACTGGCCAAATGTTTAGCAACAGTTTTAGTGAATTCTAATTTACGTTCTAAGCTAATATCTTTGTTAAGGATATCAATTAACCTTCCTGAGAAAATATCTGAGATATCAATTAATTCTCCAGAGGAAATATCTGATAGATCAACAGGTTGGTTATTATGCAGATAATCTGAGATGATATCTACTAATTCCGGATCTTCAGTAACGCACGCTGATAAAGCGATCGCGTTTACAGTACTATTACAAGAATGATAAAATTCTTTATTTCCATTAATTCTTTCAACAATCTTCGGTCTTGAAAGAATTCCTATTACTTTTGAAACGCTATTAAAATCAAAATCGGTTTGACCAACCTCATCTATTTTTCTAGCAAGTGGTCTACATATCGCTTCCTGGACTTCACGAGTAGTGTTACGATACAAATGCAAAAGATTAAGAATTTGGTCAACATTATTTGAATTTCCCCTAGCTACCATTAATCCTAAAGGTTTAGCAACAGTTTCAAACTGTTCAGGTAAATTGTCAAAGTATTTTATAACATTAGGATTTTTTAAGTTAAAGTAGATACTTCCTAATTTAAATTTATCATCGCCACAAGTAACTAACGCTTTTTCTAAAGGTTTAAGAACAATATCATAATTATCACATTCTAAGTAAGGTCTCAGTTCTTCTGCTATCGGAGTTATGTGACCAAGACTAACATTATTTGAATAACAACCCACAATAAATAAAGCTAGATTAGATAAACCAGGCCAACCTAAACGATCTTCAAGAAACGTTTTAACTTTTGGTACTGTTAAAGTGTTCAATTTCTTAACACTTTTATCAAGCTCATCCTCAAACGCCTCTTTAATTTTTTCAGTTTCAAGATTTGTATTTCCAAGGATTGAATCAAATTTGCCGAATTCTTCTTTAACAACATCATGAACCACACATAACGCTGTACTGTTCATGTATTGTTCACATAGTTTAGTAATTGTACGAAATCCTTTAGGGAATTTCTTATAATCATAAGCATATTGTGATAATTTCTTAGATTCTTGAAGTGCAGTTTTCCCAACAATATCTGGGTGCAACATTTCCGCTATCCGATTTACAGTTTCTTCTTCTGGGCACACTACTGCAGTGTTCAAGATTGCTTCAGTAACACAGTTTAAAACTGTAGCATCTCCGGAATAAGAACTTATTGTCTTAACAACTTTGGGTAGTGCTAAAGCAGTGTCCAGATAACTTAATTGATCAAAGTCACCATTATTCTCGCGAGAGATTTCATTAATTATACTATCAAAAATACTTGCAATATTTTCAAATCTAAAAGATTGTAATGAAGAGTAGTTTTCAAGAGATCTTGCTATACTATTAGAAAATTTTAAGTTATGAGTTCTTGAAATAATGTTATCTGAGAAATCTATAATTTTTCTCAACTTAGATTTATTATCAAAATAATGTTCAATGATGCTCGTTAAACCTCTTAAATCTTCTACGTCAACTTTAAATTTATCATCAAAGGACCCATCGTAGTTGTGGTGTTTACCAACATTAATTGCTGTACCTAACAAATTAGTAACATTAGGAACTAAGGACATTGTACCATGTTTTACATCTCGATACTTTTCTAAGTTATACACAACTAAGTCTAAAATTTCTTTATCTTTCAGAGAACCGATAGTATTTCTTAAAAGAGTAATGATATACTTTAAATGAATATGGTCTTTATAAGAATCTAACAAACCAATAGCTTTCTCATAACTTTCTTTATCCTCTAAAAATTGTGGGAAGGTAAGACATTGTTCAACAATATTAAACCTTGATCCCTTACCGACACAACTAGAAATTAAATTTATCATTGATTTAGTAACTTCACTATCATGATACTTTAAAGATCTTTTAATTGGTTCTATTATTTGATCAAATCCACCTACATCCTTTTCACGATAAGTTTCTAAACAAGTCATTAACGAATCTGAAATTGTTTTATTGTCAAACGTTTGAGCTACAGAGTCTGCCAAAGTCATAGTTGAATACACAATTCTAGAATCAGGACAACTTTTCACTAACTGTACTAATCGATCTTTTGAAAAAGTTTCAGTGGTTTTCATTGCTTTTTCAAAACTTCCAAATTTACTGGGTCTCACAGAAGATTCAATTTGCAAAGCAGCAGTTTCATGACCTACAGTACCTTCATATAATGCTACAGTTTGGTCAAAGTGTTCTAACAATTGTAATCTCCTGCGCCGCTTGTAAATTGGCACTGATCTTTTAACATTATCTCTATGGCCTTTAATTACTTCTTCAATTGTATTTAGATCTGGCCTTATCATGCTACATTCCTCATAAATCTTAATGCTTCAGGATTATCTCTAACTAATCGATAAACGTTAGTGCTCCACTCCTGGACAATATCTTTTTTGTCTTGTAAACTTGCCCCATAAGATATCTTTAAATTGAGAACATCTAAGAAACTTGTTCTAACTTCTTTATCAAAATCTTTACTTTCTCCTTGACAAGTACTTTCAACTATTCGATAAGCTCTAACTAAATTTTTCATATGACCTAATGGTAAATTGTAAGCAAGTTCAGTATCACCTAATTCTGCAAATATTTCGCAAGCATAACCCTTTATTGTATCAATATTTTCATCAGTTAAAGCAACATTTCCATTAAGCACTTTTTTAACCATTTTTGGTACACGAGGATCGAAAACGCTTTGCGAGATATTGAAAGACAATTTCGAAATTTCATACAAATCGTCATGTGTTTGATAACGTTCCATAAGTTGACAAACATCTTTTACTGCTTCCTCATCTTCATATCGGCATGCCGCTTCTGCAATAGCAGCCGCTACATTTGTATCTACATTACTAATCAAACCTCCTTGTCCCTTTATAACCTTATTAACTTCTGGCAAAGATAGTAAATCTATGACATTAGAAATACTTTTAGGCAACCTTCTCCCCTGGGCAGCATTACGAACTTTTTCAGAAAACCTCACCAATGCTGCTGTACCAATATACTTTTCAAAAAAGGAAGTTACTTTGTTAATAAGTTCAGGTGAAGTATCTCGTTCTATTACTTTTTTGTAAGTTATCCCCATAGATTTTAAATCCGAATTGGTATACTTACTTTCACTTAACAATAAAACTGCATTTTTAACTACATCACTACTTTCAGTAGGATTTAATGTTTCTATTAAATAAACCATATCATCAACAGAATCATACCCAGCAGATTTCTGTAACAAATCTGCAACACAATTAGTAGCTTCTAAATCTTTAGTAGATTTAGCACTTTTTAGCAAACATTTAGCTAACTTTTCTCTAGCAAATATTTCATCTCCATACAGTTCCATAATCTTTTCGTTAAGGTCAGTGTTACTCAACACTCCACAAAGCTTTTTTACAGAGCTAAAGTCAACAGGCTGGCGTTCCTTTATCCCTAAAAATCCAGCCTTAAAAATCTCAACTTTGATTGTATTAGCAACATTAGATGCAACGTCTAATTCATAAGAAGTTACAGTATCAACAACTTCTGGTAAAGAAAATCCGCTAACAATTAAATCAAAAGTATCTTGGTTAAAACCTAGATCAATTTCATAATTTTTTATATTTCTTATTGATCTATCAAGCGCAGTGGCATCAAGGATCCCAAGATAATCTAAAGATACACTAGAATATTTATCTAGTAAAGCAATTGCTGCTTTAGAACGAGAAATTTTTTCAGTAGAGTTTAATGAACCTTCTAATACTTCAACAAACATAGTATAAAGTGGGCCTGAAAAATGATTAGTAATATCTCCCTCATCATACTTAGAAAGAAATGACACAGTTTCTGGCAAATTGAATTTATCTATAAACGCGTCAAGTCCAGTAACATTACTTTCCAAATTTAATCCCTCAATCATATCAGCTAAAGATTTTATCGCATCTACGTGTGAGTATGTGTTCAAGAACTCTGTAGCTTTAGTTGTTACTTCTAAATTCCCAACATCAAATGCTAGATACAAAGCCAAATCATGAACACAATCTTTTCGATCAGGATCAAAAGATGTTAACAACTTAAACAATTCTTCATCTTTAAAAATATCAAAAACCGTATATAATAAGTTGAAGCTATCTGCAATAATCAATTCCACACCTTTATCAGAATCTTTTAATGCCAATATTTCCTTTGCTATCCCATCAATCTTTTCTGATACTGACATAACTAAATCTGTTTCATCTTTGTAAAGATTAACTATGCTAACTAAATCTTTACAAGAACCCGAATCTACAAGATCTGTAAGAGAATGTAATGCGCCACATACACTACTAAAATAATTTTTGTATGCTATTAATGGAAATAATTCTGCAACCTCTTGAACAATACAATGATTGTGCGTTTTTTCTGCCACATAATTAAGAACACCAGTAATCTCACTGAAAGTGTTATTAAGCATAGAGATATAATCTTTTGAAAACACATAACTTGCTGGTGAAGAGTCATACTCTTTTTCATGGTTTACTATAAATTTGTTAAGAGAACCAGCAATAACACCACCAATTTCAGTGCAATTAGTTTCAATAACACAATTACTGATAGTATCTAGCGCATTACTTATAATGGAATAATCGTCAGGATATGTCTTAAAAAAGGTGTCAACTTCTGGTAAACAAAAAGTTTTTGCTAATTGATCATACATTCTTTCTCCCTTATGATCCCAAGAAGTTATCAAATCAGTACACCACTCTGCTACCTTTTCGCTAATTTCTGGATCAACAGAGAGAGGACTAAAAATGTCCATTAAAGTAGAAAAATAGTTTGAAGCTTTAATTCCAATATTTCCTTGTCTTGTCTTGTAGAAAGATTTAATCCTTTCTTCACATTTTACAATTGCTTCTAAGCAATCTGCATGATGACATACTGATTTACTCATGCTACATTAACCTCACTAAGATGCTGTTCAGATGTTTGCATGAACTTTAAATCAGAAGCATTGCTTCTAATCGCTTGAGAAGCGTTAGTGCTCCATTCATTTAGAATTCTGTTCTTATCTTCAATAGTATCACCTAACTTAGCTTTCTCGTTCATAGTATACAAGAAACCATCTTTTGCCTGTTGCTGAGCTCCTGGAGACCATTCAGTAGTTACCCCAATAGAAAGATTGTAAGCTTGCAGAAGGTTATTAACAGTTTTCATAGGAAGATGATTTCTAAGTTTATGATCAGAAATTTCACTATAAATATCTTCAAAGTAAGTTTTTACAATATTTGCCTGAATATTATGCTTTTCAGGACAGTTATCAACAAAGTTTTTGATATCATTAAACGTAAAATAATCTTCACTTCCTTCAAGTTCAGGGATAAGATCATAAAATACTTTTACAATCTGTTCAATGTTACTATGTTTATGATACTTCTTCAATATTTTTGACATTAAATCTAATTCCCCCATCTCCAATACCCAGCTAGCAAGTTCTGTCATAGCACCAACTGCATACTTAACAACAGAATCAGATTTTTCTTGGTAAAGTATCACCACATCTTCAAACTTTTTTCCTTGTACTGCTTCACAAAAAGATTCCATCTTATCAAGTTCTAATTCATTAGCAATTTCTCTAAAAGTATCAGCTACTTCTTTAAGACCTTTCATTCCTCGATACTTGTCGATAATGTCAGCTACTTCCTGAGTAACTTCTAAGCTACCAAACTGTTCTACAGTACGCCTTACCGCAATACTAATATAATTAAGAGACCATTGATCTTCGTATTTAATAGAATCTTCAATCACAATTCTGGCAATTTCTTTTTTCTTCACAACTCTACTTTCCTTAGATAATTTTTCTAAAGTAGATGCAACATGATCAGAAAAACTTACAGCAAAGGATTCGTTTTCATCTTCATTAAGTTTCAAGTAATGGTTTAGAACAGTATTAGTTAACTCTTGATCTTCAGTAACAACTGCTGTTATGGGAATAGCTTCACCTATAAAATCGCGACCATAATTATGTGGTTCAAAAAGTCCAACATGGTCAACCAAACTATTAAGTATTTCAATCGTCCTCATTAAACGTTCAGAATTATCATCTTTATTCTTCTCACGTCTAATTTTTTCATTAATTATTTCTCCAAGATAGATTAAAGTTTGTTTTCTCTCTTTTTGATCATCACGTAAAGGCAAATCTTTATGTGCATATTCAATAAAACAACCAGATAACGCTTCTGTAGCTTCTTGGTTAGTCCAAGCAATTGCAGAGCTTAAAGCATAATTTACTGGTTTGTAGACATTAATCTTTCGTTCAGTAAATAATCTATTAATATTTGGTAAAGATAATTTGTTACAAATTTCATTTGTATGTTGAAGAATATCCTGCTCAGATTCGTATGCTTGTTTTAAAGATTTACGAGTAGACCTAGTAATAAAATTGAAATGCGGATTCTCTGAATAATTAATTAAGTTAGATATTAATTTTAAAGTGTTATCAACATCTAAATCATAAGTCCCACAATCTCCAGCTAAAGAAATTAAGTTTTTCACACCATCTTTTTCACAAATACTTTCAATGTAACTTTTAATCTTGGGTGATGCTAAATGGTTTACCTGGGATTGTACAAAAGGTATTTGTAATCTAATTCCTTCATCAGTCATTATCGCTTTACATATTTGTCTATGTGCTGCCTTAGTCATAACATCAAAAGTGGGACTGTCTTTGTAAAGGTCAAAGAGGTTAATAACAGATTTAGTAGTTTCAGGATTTCTAAGGTTGTAAGGGATGTTAGATAAAATAGCAACCATTTTGCTATACTGGTTATGTTCTTTAGTAGCAGAGAGAACTTTAGCTAACTGGTCAACAATTTTTTGATCGCGACAAACTGCAGAAGTGTAAGTTATTGCACTTATGTTATTCTGGAAATGTGTTTTTAGAGTACGAGAAGTATTTTTATCATCAAAATCTTCATCATAGGATCTAATTAGTTTAATAACATCTGGAGAAATAAATGTTTTAGTAGAAATCAGTTCTGATGAGGATGGAAAAGTAATTGAAGTTTCATTATCATCATTAATTCTAATAATATTACCAAGATCATCATTTAAACTTTCAAGAAATTTGGGAAGATTCACATAATCTGCAAGAGGAATTAAATCGTCAATTAGATCTATACAATAATTATTGTCAATTTTACCCGCAATGTTTTTCATAAACGATACAATGTGATTAAAATTTTTATTATGTTTAATATGTTTACTAAGAACATCGTAAACCTTATCTAATTGATCTTTAGTAACACCTTTATGAAGCATAGATTCTAAAGCATAAGTTAAATTTCCAGAATTAACATTTTTATCAAACTCGTTAAGCATATTTAGTAAAGAACCGAGCAGTTCAGCATCTTCAAACTGTTCATAGCTATTAAAAAAGAAAGCACCTAGCGAGTTTAACTTATTTTCAGTAGTATTAGATCTTATTAAGCTTATTAAATTTTTGTAGTGTTCTTTACTTTCTACAGTTTTTGCAGATTTTCTTAAACCTAACCTTACTACACCAGTTGGCATTTTAGTACCTAAGTCAATTAAGAGTTTTGCTACCGATCCGGTAATTTCATTGTCATGGTAAGAATCGTTAATAGTATTTATTGCATAGATTTCTCTTGTCTTCTTTTCATCATCATGATTGTCACAATCAACCAAATATTCTGCTACCAAGTCAGAAAGTTCAGAATCTTTATGTCTTCTAACAACATCACCCATTAGTTTGAAAACTTTGGGATAGTTTTCAGTGTAAACATACAATTCGAGTGCTTCTCTGACAATTGGCTGCGTAAGGATAGCTTTTACTCTTTCATCAGTTTCGTTCTGGATCATCCATTCAATAGTCATAGCTTTAACTTCAGTTTCACTCATGCTACATTCACCTCTTGCATAAGTTTAAAACCATCTGGATTTTCCAAGATCATACGATAAACGTTGTTGCTCCATTCACTGAGAATTGCTCTTTTCTCATTTAGATCATTCCCATAAGAAACTTTTTTATTCAAGATATCAAAAAAAGCGTCAAGAGCTTCATTTTTCTTCCAAGGAAGATTTTCCCTACAAATTTCAACATAAAGTGAATGTGTTTGATGTAAACTATTAACTTCCCTCATAGAAATATTTTCTCTTAACTCTTGATCAGAGACTCTATAAGCTAAATATTCAGTATAATATCCTAAGGAACCTTCATTCAGATCAGAAAGATCATTACAATTTTTTAGTAAAGCGAAATATGAGATTAAAGAGTTTATATCTTCATCAGAATATTTTTTGTTATTTTTTATTACTTTATTTAGTGAGTCAAAGATTTTTCCTGAATATGGACTATCATGATACTCTTCAAGTAAGTGAGATAAACCTTCTAAAATTCTTTTATTTTTAAAGAAAAAAGTAACATTACTAATTTGATCAGAAGCTTTACTTAAATGTATCGTGTCATGATACATTCCAAGGACTTTAGCCGCAAGTTCAGTAGTTTCAGTTTCAAAGTCACTGTGAATCAAAGCACATATTGTGTTAAACATGCTTCCCTCTAACCCAAAGATTGAACTGTCACATAAATCTAATGTTCGTACCATTTCAGGTTGAGAAATAACGTTTGAAACTCTTTCAAGATAAGCACTATCAATTTGTTTTTTAGGTGCAATATTGCCACTGAAAGTATAAACCAAATAATTTACTAACTTAAATTTAGATTTAGCATCTTTTTGATCTTTTGATTGTTCTATAAAATCTAAGAGGTTAACTAATTCTGTTGTATCGTTATGGCTCGATACATTAAGAAGTAATTCTGTTAAGGATTTTGAATAGTTTTTACCATGAGCTTGCTGAAATAGTCCAGTTACTCTTGAAACGATGTCCAAATTTTCGTTTACGATGTCAGTTTCAGCAGCATTTTTTACCGATTCAATTATTTTCTCTAAATTAACATCTTTTTCATAAAGATCAACTAAAGATAGAAAATCATCACCAGACATGATCTCAGTAAATAATTTCACACTATCATAATAAGGGGAACTTTTAAAGATCTCATTGAAATATGAAGCTACAGTTTCAGCACCGCTCTTACCAACATAACATTTTAAGGTGTTGTCAAATAGTTCTAAAAAATCCTTTAAATCGGAAGCTTTATTCCATCCATAAAACCTAAAATTTTCTTCAAGATTGTCTCTCTCCCTTTCTACTTTATCATTTACAGTCATCATCATTTCTTCTACTTCATCTTCCATATCGTCCCAATCAGTACGTTGATAGGTCATGCTGCGTTCACCTCGGTAAAGTATCTTGAGATTGTGTGACCAAAATTTATTTCGCCAATGTTTTCTTCTATCAATAATTTTACATTATGAGACCATTCGGCAACAATCATAGTTTTCTTATCTAATGTGTCTCCAGAAGCAACCTTCTTGTTAAGAATTCTAAAGAAAGAATCTTCAGCAAGTCTTCTTTCATCAAGTGAATAATCCTCTATTATCTTGTAAAAGAAATCATAAGTACCAACTAACTTGTTTATTGTTGCAAGTGGTAATGAGTTACGAACTTCGTCATTTTCAATTGCAGAGTATAAAAGTCCAAAATATTTGTCAAAAGATTTTTCGTTAAAATCTTTAGAATTAGAATTATTAAGGTCAAACAAATTAATCATAGTTATAAATTTGTCAATATTTTCAAGTGAGTAACTTACTTTTTCATGAAAGTTGCTGATATAGGAGTTATCTAGAAAAAAATTCATAATTCTATGATCATCAGAATAATCTGCAAAGAAATTGGCTACTCTTTTAATACTTCCTCTGGATGGATCGCTTTTCCCAACATTTAAAATACAAGACACAATCTTATCCTCATAACCATTACCTTGACAAGAGTTTACCGCTCTCCTTATCTCAGGCATAGTAAAATAATCAGCATGTTCAGTAACTTCTCTTAATGTTGTCCCTCTTTTATATATCTCCCTTTCAAATGAATTGATTAAATGATTACCACCTTCTTGACCATGATATTCATTTAATACTTGTAACACTGGTTTAATGGCAGCAACATCATCTGTAACTTGAACTGCACTGTAGATACATGAAACAAGATTAGAAGAAATGTTCTCTGGTTCAAACTGGTCTAAAGCTGATACAACTTCAGGCATTGCTAAAATTTCTGCCCACTGATCATATAATGTTCCATCAGAAGTTACAAAAGTAACAAACTCAGCCACACTATCAACAATTTTCTTCCTTTGATAAAGAGTGATTATTTCTTTAGCATCAGAACTAAATACGTCACCATCAATATAATTTTCACCTTTAATGTTCATGTTAATAACATGATCTTTCATTCTGTTAACTCCCTGCTTATCATGATAATTTTCAAGAAACCCTAAAATTAAGTTTAAATTATAATGGCTCTGATAAGAATTAATTAATTTAGCTAAACATTCTTCTCCAGGCTCATTATAACATTGTTTTAAAACTTTTGACAACTTTCTAAGATTCCTTTTAGTAAATTGTTTTTCTATTGAATGATCCATACATTTCGGAGTATTAATTAACTTATCAGCTAAATCAGAAACAGAAGTTACAATTTCTTCAAAAGAATCTCTCCCCGCATACCAAGCAACAGCACCCATTAAATCTCGAGTAAGTTTAGGATTTCTAGTATAATTAGCTACTTTAGAAAATGTTACTGCTAGGTTCCCAATACCTTCAAGGTCATAGTTTTCAATGACATAACTTTCTAATTCTCTTAATAGTTTTATCGTACGAGGTAATCTTAAAAGATCAATGGAATTATCTAATTTAAAAACATCATGCCTAGCTTGTCTAACTAAACCTATTTCTTTAGTATCTTCAATTTCAGCTAATATTTCAAATAATTTATCAGTCAAACTCATGCTGCGTTCACCCCTCGCATAAGTTGTTCTGGCGGTGAAGTTAATTCGGCATATTTTAAGTCTCTAAGATTATTTCTAATTAACTGACAAGTATTAGTTGACCACTCCATTAAGATTGTTCTTTTATCTTGTAAAGACTGGCCTTTTGCTACTTTTGCATTCAAAGTTTTGAAGAAACTTCCAATGGCTCTTGTTTGATATGTATTTTTCCAATCACTAACTGTTGTCTTTAACAGTTGGTAAGTATGTACTAATTTATTCACTTCTTTTAGATGTAAAGACGAAGCAAGTTCATAATCCTCAATACCTTCAGCTAGATCCATAGAATAAACGATGAGAGAATCTTTGTTAAGATTATATAAATCAGGACATTTTCTTAATATTTCCATGGGTTCTTTAAAACCCTTAGATCCCGCTTTCCATCCTAATTCTTTTGTTAATTCAATAATTTCACTTAATTTTAGACTGTTGATATATGCTGCAAAAGTTTTAGCAACATAATTTAAACTATTATCAAAATAAGAGGGCGATAGTCCAATATTGTGCATAGCTTCAATTGCTATTGTATGATGTTCTCCATATAAACAAGTTTTTAGATCTGTGGTAAGGTCAATAAAATTAGATTCATCTTCGGTGTATGAAAAAGAGTTCATCATACCATCTAAAGTGCCAATGTCAGTTAAATAAGCGTCAACAACTTCAGCAACTAATGTCACAGTAGAATCATTGTTACTATAATCAATTGTTGTTTCAATAATTTGGCAAATTTTATCATAACTAGTTGCCCTTTGAGCCTTCAGTAACAGTTTTGAAACTTCTGGTAAAGAAAAAGAGTGAGCTGTTTTTATTGCAGTAGATGGGCCACTATGATCAAGAACAAACGATAAATGTGAAGCTAAATCATCAACATCTTTAAGTTCAGAGTATAATTTTATTGTTTCTACTAAAGGTTTAATGACATTTATATCTTCACTAATCAGGGTAATTTTTGTAATAGACCGAATAACACTTTCTAAATGTACATTTTCACAAAATGTTGTTATTGTATTTACAACTTCTGGGATAACTAAACCATCTAACATCCCATCAAGAGATATTTCACCATCATAATACTTAAACATTTCCTGATCCTTAATTTCATTAACGATATAACCTATACCCTGTATACCAGAGTAAGTTTCCAAAACTGTCATATTTTTTTCAATAAGTGAAGGATCATATTTTTTAACAAAAGTATCTGTTACAGCAAGCAAATTGTCAACTAAATTCGATTCTTTGTAATCGTTAATCAATTTATCAAAAGATTCTAAAACTTCTGTACGAGTATCATCGTCCAAAGAAGATGAATTTACAATACTGTCCCTTACACTAAGCACTTGCATTACAGGATAATCTCCATCTCCAAAGATTTCGAGGATTTCATCCAGTTTTTCACGTCTAGAGGTCATACCACATTCACCTCGTTAAAATATTGTTTAGGTTGGGATGATTGTGATGGTTGTGTAAAAACTAAATCAGTAAGGTTATCCTTTACCAAATAAACAACATTACTTGAAAACTCTTTTAAGATACGTTCCTTCTCTTTCAAACTTTCTCCAGTAAACAATTTATTGTTTAAAATATCAAAAAAAGAATCTTTTGCTGTTTGACTATATGGTTCAGACCATTTACTTGAAATTGTAACGACACTTTGATAAGCATTAACAAGAGAGTTTATACTAGTGTTGTTAAGAGATTCTCTTAACTCTTGGTCTTTAATATTCAAATAAATTTCACCATGATAAATGGAAAAGTCAATAAAATCATTATCATTATCATCATCATATAACTCAAAAAGTTGGTCAGTCATACTAATTAAATGTTTAAACTGTTCTTCATTTAATGGGACTTTATTAGTATATTTCACCACCACATCTACCAACCCCACTAACTGATTTACATCTTTATCATTTAAGACATAATCATGAGCCTTTTCAACTAAAGATTCTACAACTAAAGTATCTGTAGTAGCATGATTTATTTTTCGAATTATTTTAGTCACATCAGAGATATAATCTCTCATCTCAGTTGATTTTAATATTGAACTAACCTTTGGTGAAATTACACTTTTAAAGAATTGATCTAACCTCTGCGATTTCCTAAAGTCTGGTTCTGCCATAACAGAATCAGAATTATTTATACAAAGTTCTTTTATTAAGTCTTGATTATCTTTATATAAATCTAATAACTTAACAAAATTTCTTCTTGCTTTTGGATAAAAACCTTTATGAAATATCTCAAACGTTTGACCAATTTCATAAAAAAGTTTAGAATAATCTTTCCACTTACAAGCTTCCTTATAAAATCCAATTAGAGTTTCTAAATTCCCACTATTATTTTCAGTGTTACAACTATCAGCTACATTTTTAATAACAGAAGTATAATTTGATAGATTAGAAGTTACCTGTGCAGGTTGCAGTCTTCTTTTTGTACAGCTCTTAAAAACGTCATTAACATTAACTAAAGTTTCTAAAGAAAAAATATTTTCTCTGCAAATCAATTCATTAAACATTGAACGTGTATTAGTTGTAAGATCAAATTTATGTGATAATACTAAAACTTCTGCAATTGAAGATACCAGTTCGCTAGATTCATAGTCTAATGAGAAATATAAAATCTTATTATAATTATGAAAAGAAGCAAACTGATAATATCCATTAATTATTACTTTTGCTGCGTCAAGCGCTTCTAAAGTTCCAATTTTTTCAACGACAGAAGTAACTGTCTTAATAGCATTTCTTTTCTTAGTTATATTTCCAAACTTTCTTTTTTTACCAATATAACTTAACAAACTTAATGTTTTACCTTTCAGCTCATCAGAGATGTCTAACTGTCTAACTTGTTCCTTTTCCTGTTCCAACAACTCTTTAACATTCATACCACATTCACCTCACTAAGATGTTGTACAAGTGATGAATCTGGCCAGGTATATCTTAAATCTGCAGCGTTATCTATAACACTACGAGAAACATTATAACACCATTCTTGTAAAATTGCTTTTTTACTTTGTAGATCACTACCATAAGTTAATTTACTGTTAAGTGTTTGGAAAAAACCAGTCTTAGCAGCATCTTTTGCTTCATCTTCCCAACGTTCAGAAGTACTTTTAATAAGATCGTAAACTCCAAATAAATGTTTCATTTCTCTTAAAGAGAAATTGTCTGCAACTTCTTTATCATCAACATTAAGGTAAAATCCAATATAAAAACGTTGCATATCTCTTCTATGCTTAACATTATTATATTCCTCACTTCTTTCAGAAATGTTTCTCATCAAACTTTTCAGATTATCTTTATCAACTTCATGAATACTTTTAACATGATCTAACACACTAAAAATATTATTTTTCTGATCATATCTTCCAATATCTTCTACAACTGCTGGATGTTGTAAAGAATTTGTTCTTGCTGTAACAACGTTTGATGACAATCCGGCAATTTCAGCAAGGCCATGTAGTTCCACTAAGACATTGTCTTTTTCATTATGATCATAATATTGTGTCAGACATTTGGTAACTTCTTTAAATGTGTATGATCCTAGTTGCCATGTTTCTCTAATAACCCCACAGGCAATGTCTAAAGAATCATAATTTTGATATAATGCTAACACATCAAAAGCCATACTAAGCGCTTCTTTATCATGAAAACCACTATTGACATCATTCAAAGCTTCTTTGATATTATCATCAATAACACCATTTTCAAACTTCATCAAACCTTTTGTTACAGCATCTATTACTCCTTTTTCTTCTGAACCTATTGATATGTTCCACTTACCTTCACGCAAACCATAAGAAATAAAATTAAAAGCAAAGTCCGCGTCTTCTTTTCCAAGGTAAAAGCGGCCAAGATCACAAACTCGTTTAGCGTCTTTATAATTTTTAGTTACAGTGGCAGTTTCAGAGATTGTACTTAATAGAAAATGAGGTGATTTTTTCTCACGAGAGTAATCCGCAGAAAGGTTTACAACATCTCTTACAACATTTAAATCTTTAACATCAACCGCAATACTAGCAACATATTTAGGAATATTCCCCAAAGGATATAAATTACTAATATTCTCCAATTTAGAAAGAACTTCTTCATCAAATATTACTTCAAATATTTCGCGACCTTTACGAAGACCATTATTTTCATTAACGACATTACTTATTTCATTCACAGCATGATAAAACAGTTCTTGATGCTTTTCCGCATGGTGATGATATTCAGAAGCTAAATTAACAAAATTGTTGATGCATGTTGGAACAAAGTTGGCAAAATCCACTATAAAACCTGGGATCAATTTGTTTAACTCAACATATTGAGAGTTCATTAAAGCTTCAATTTTATCGGAAGAAAGAACATCCACTAAATCAGTATTGTAATGCCAATTGTAAGGTATAATGAATGACGTGTTTATATGTAAATTATCCATTATCATTTCATTTATGTTAAAGTTAAGTTCTTCAAAATTATGAAACCTAGAAAACACTTTAATAAATTCTGGTTTGGCAAAAAGATCTAATAACGTGTCAAAATAGTCTTGTTCTTCGCTTCTTAAAGAAGCACCAGCTTGTTCACCAATAAATTTAGCTACTGTACCAATACCAGACTTGCCGTCATACAATGCTAAAGTGCCAATAGTTTTCTCAAGTAATTTTTGACTTTCATCAGACATAGATAAATTAAGAGCATTATCAAGAGCTAAATCAATATTTTCAACATTATATTCAGAGTGATAATTTGCCTCAAAAAGGTCAAAAGCTTTCATTATCAAATCTTCACTTACCGACCAACCACTTTCAAGAGACAATTCTACAAAGTTAGGCAAAAGATAAATTACTGGCCAATTAAAATTATGTTCATCTTCAAATTCGGTTGCTACAGTATCTATAAAGTTAAAGATTTTAGTTACATTATCTTTACTTAAGTTAAGTTTTTCAAAGTTTTCTTTAGCTCTATTTACTGTTTCTTCCAGATTCATGCTGCCACCCCTGAAAGGAATTTAATACTGGCTGGATCTTTCTTAACCATACGATAAACGTTACAACTCCATTCGTTAACTATCTCTTTCCTCTTTCCAAAATCAGTCCCACTAGAAATTTTATTGTTAAGCACAGAGAAAAATCCATTCTTAGCTCCTTCCCTTAATTCTCGATTTTCACTTTCATACGAACTTTTAATCAAATTATAAGCACGCATAACATTGTTAATTGCTCCCATTGGAAGCGACGTTGCTAATTCTTGATCTTCCAATAAATCACAAATTTTAGAATAATCACTAAGAGTTATGTCGTTTAAGTAATGTGATGAACTATTGTTACGAATAATTTTCATACAGTTTATTAACTCATGATTTTCAAGGTTTAATTTTCTTCCATATTCAAATAGGTTTTTAATTACATTAATTGTATGTTCTTTATTTGCTTTATCACTATAATGATTTAGTGTTTCAACAGTTTCCCATAAAAGTGTTTTAGAAGAATAATCAACAGATTTGTTAGTAGTAAGTTTAATTATATGAATAACATCGTTAAGTTCTTTCTTTTCACTATACTTATCTAAAACATTACATATTGCTCTGACTCCTTCTTTTGGTTCTTTAGATCTCCAAGAATAATCTTTTAAGAGGTTAACAATAGAATATGTCTTATCACTTTTGGTTAATCTAAATAAATCTTCAATAAAATTTGTATCCTTTGTACCAAAAGTAATTTCTAAGGGATTAGAAAGTGTTGTATAATATACATCTAAATTTACTTTGTTTAGTAAAAAACTTTTTATTTTATCGGAATTTAAAAAATCGATATAATCTTCAAGATCAACAGAAGTGTTATTAGAATTCATAATATTACTTTTTATTGTTGCATTCACAGCACGTAACTTATTACCACATTGGCTTATTCCAAGAGTATGATAATCTTCTAACAAATTAGAAAAATTATGAAAAGCTCTAGAAGTTAAACAAGCACAACCAAAGAGATTTTTTAACACATCAGATTTATATTCATTATCATCATAAAGAGAAAAAACTTCTTTAAACCGACTAGAGTTTATGTCTTGTAAAGTCCCATTTTTACCAGCAAAATTTGGTTTTAAAATCCTTTCAACAGTAGTTAAACAGTTGTTAAACAAATCAGTTTCAACATAATTATTAAGAAATGTAAATAATTGTACTGAGAAAAATAAACTACCTGCTTTATTTCTTATTCCTCCCCTTTCTTTTATAATATAATCATTTGCATCTTCTAAAAAAATACATAATCTATCAATTGTCTTATCATGACAATTAACACTTTTTTCAAACAATTTTGCTGCTTCATAGAAATTGTCAGGGGAAGGATAAGCTAAGTTACTAAGTGTTCTTAAGACTACATTTTGAACATCCATATATCGATCATGGTATAAAGAGAAAACCTTATCAATAGTTTTTGGAGCTTTTAGTCTACTAAATATTCTATAAAGAGGAATTTTCTCTAACGTCTCTTTTTTACATTTATTTAAAGATTTTACCATTTCAGATCCAATTAGTTTACCATCTATGTACATGTCAACTTCTTCATCCAAACTCATTCTACACTCACCCCAGACATATATTTTTCACTTTGTTCTGAATTTGGTAGCGCAAATCTGAGATCCTCAGAATTATCTTTAATTCCTCTTACAACATTACCACAATATTCAGTCAATATCTTTCTCTTATCTGAAATATCTTTTCCTGTTGAAACGTTTGTATTAAGATTATTCAAGAAAGTTTTCTTTACAATTGTAGCATTTTCTTCTGGCCATTCTTGACAAGTATCATCAATAAGGTTATACGCGGACATTATGTTTATAACGTTATGATAAGATAAAGATTCTCTAAACTCTTTATCTTGAATGTTAAGGTACACAAGATTATAATAATATTTCAAAGATTCTGAAAACGTAAGATCTCCTTTAATTCTCTGATAATCAGAAACTAATTCCTCAAATAAATTTTCATTTTGAGCAGCAAGTTTTGCATGTCCAAGATCAACAGTATCAATTTTAGAAGATCCTGTAACATTTAAGATATTTATAATACTATAAGGAATAATACCAACAAGGTTTATAGTTTCATCCAATTCAGACTTATCAACATTTTCGAGATGTTCCTTTATCCAGTCCTGAGATAGACAAACTAAACTTCTATCAAGAAGAATTGTAGATCTCGCATCTGGATCTAACAATAATTCAAAAACTCTCTCAGAGATATTAGATCCCACATATAAACGTAACATTTTGTTAACTAATCCTTGTACATATTCATCCATCTGATAAGATTTAATTAAGGAAGTAGCTAAATTTAAAGTTGGTTTCTCTTTATACAAAGATAATGTATTGATCGTATCTTCCAAAAGAGAATCTTGTAAGCGATAAGTTATCCGACTGATCACATAAGAAACAGACTTAAGACTAGAACTATCTTTAAATTCAATAAGACTATTTGAAATTAACTGCAAATTAGACTTATTTTTAGCCTGACTCTTAAGGCGATATACAGATTTTTCAAGAGTATAAGAAACATCTTCAAGTTCTTTATTCTCTACAAAATGTCTTAAAGTATTGGAAACAATAATAGTACATTCAGGATCTTTAGTAAGTTTTGCAATTTTCTTAATTGATTTCCTAGCTTTTTTAATACCATCTTGCAATCTTGGATTTTCTTCATTATAAAAAGATCTTAATGTTTCAGCAACGCTTAACACTGCTGAAGAATCTTTTGTAACATATGCCATATCAACAAGAAATTCAGCAAAATTTACTGCTTCCATTATTTTTTCAGGCTTACAACCTTCAAATATTGTAACAACATCATCAGATGATAATGCTGCTAAATATCTGTCTGCCTCATCTATTATCTCTTCTGGATTTTTAGAATCAAGAGATGCTTCGCTATAAGTTAATTTATCCAACGCTCTGGAAAATAATAAAACTGAATTATCTCGTAATCTAATATTAGAATTAATAGCATTAGCAAGGTCCAAGATTTTTCCTTTAGGTAAATAACAAGAATGGGACAATAAAACATTTGCAGCATTTTCATCTAAGTTAAATGCTTCAATTACTTCTGGACAAGACATATTTTCAGTGAACGTTTCTATGATGGTATCTTCAGGCATATCGCTAAGAGCTTCATTTTCCATCACACTATAGAAAACATAATTTAAAAATCTATCATTTTCTTCATACAAATCAACACATTGAGTAATTCTCTTATCAGAAAGGAAATTTGCTATTGAATCTAGGTTTCTTCTCCTTGCCGCAACACCATGATTTTTTATTCTTGTATCAATCTTATTAAAAAACCTGTCAGTAAAATTTTCACGATGTTGGTAATGTTCTAATTTAGCTAAAAAATCTTCAAGTTTTTCTTCAAACTGTTCAATATCAGATTGTCCTAGATGAAATGAAAAAAGCCCATCTAAAAAAGTACCATACAGGGTACTAGATAGGGATATCTCAACGAAAGATTTAGTAATGCCTAACTTTTTAACTTTACTAGCACACATCTCAATTAAGTCATCCAAATTCATGCTACACTCACCCCGCTGAGATGTTTTGCTGGTTGAGTGGTTGGATGTTCGTATGATTGAGTAAATTTGAGAGAAGTAATGTTATCTCTAATTATTCTAGGAATATTATAACACCACTCACGTAAAATTTCTCGTTTTTCATTTGTGGTTTGACCAGAACTAACCTTCTTGTTTAAAATATCAAAGAAAGCGCCCCTAGCAGGAAGACGATATCTAGAACGCCATCCTGAACAAGTATTATCAACCATATCATAAGCTTTAAACATTTGTTCCATTTCTGTTACTGACATTTCATTAGCAAGGTCTTGGTCAGAGATTTTAAGGTAAAACTTTTTATAGAATCTACTAACAAACAATTTGTTGCTATCATAATCTTTTTGACGTGCAATAAAACTGTCTCTGAGATTTTTTAAATCGTCAGAACTCACATTTTCAAGACTATCATCCATATGACTTAACAAATCAAGCAATTCATCATTATCTAAATACTTATCAACCTCTTCAACAATTGCAGGATGTTGTAATGTATTAACTCTTACTCCAAGATGCCGCTCCAAAACAGAAACCTTGTATAGATGACTCAGTACTTCACCTCTTTTTTCATTGTCATGGTACAAGATTAAACATTTTGCTACATCTCTAATTATACCTGTTCCACCAAGAGAATTTTTAACAATTCCACAAACTACAATTACTTCCCTCTCTTTTAGATTTCTTGGGCCATCATAAGAATCTCCATCAACTAACTGGCATACCGGAATTAACTCGTCAGCATCTTGATACAATGCTAAAGCTTCTAATGTTAAACCGAACGTACGAGGACTATTAATGCCTCGGCTCAATGAATCAACTGTTTTTACCAACAGATCATAATTAATTCCATCCTTAAATTTCATAAAACCATCAGACACTGTTTCTATTAATCCCACATTATCTTCGTCACCGAAAAGATTCCTTTCAGAATTTGAATCTATTAAATTGCGAACAATTTTAGAAACAACAAAACTACCATCAACATTAAGATAATACCTAGCCAAATCACAAACTTTTCTTACATGTTTTGCATCAGGAGATTCTTCTGCAACATTATAAATCATCATTAATACATCTTCACAATCTTCATGCCCCATATAATCTTTAGTTAAATTGACAAAATTTCTAACAAGACCAAATTCTGGAAAGTTTGATATTAAACCGGCCATTGCATGAAGGACAGTTTCATTTTTGTCATCATTACCAACACTATCAATTCCGGCAAGAATTTCTTCCATAGTGGCCACCTTAAAAGCATTACTTGATTTGACCAACCCATTCTGAGTACCAATTACATCAACAGCATTTGAAGCTAAAAAGTAAAAGAACTTATCACGCCCTTCTGCTAAAGAAAGATATTTATGAACTAATTCCACGTAACTTTTTAACGTTCCAGAACCATAAGAGCTAGATCTTATCGTAGTATTAACTAATTGTTTCAATCTAGGAACTTGCTCACTATTAATCAGACCATTTATCTCTTCTGAAACTAGAACAGTTAGTAAATCTTCATCATGTTGCCAATTGCCATCTTCAAATGGAATTATTCCAAGGTCTTGTACAAGTTTTCTATAAATATTTAAGTCTTGTTTGTCCATGTACCAAGGCCTACTGAAACATTCAACAAATTCTGGTTTAGCTATAAGGTCTAATAATGAACCATAAAGTTTTGGATTCGCAGCCAACATAGTTGCGTTAGTTTCACCTTTAATAAGATCAGCAATAGCTCTTATACTGGGCTTACCTTTGTATAATGCTAAAGTGTCAATTGCTTTCTCAAAATATTTAACATAGTCCCCAGTATCGTCAACACAAATCGTATAAATTTCACCAATAGCATTTTTAATATTTCTAACTTCGTTGTTATTATTACTACAATGAGCGTTCATAATGTCAATAGATTTAACTGCCCAACTATTGTTTGAAAAATATCTATTTTCATTAGATCTTTGAGCTTTAGAAACTAAGAAAGCCATTGCGTTAAAATAAGCATTATGCGCAGTGCCTTTTTCCCAGATAGCTCCAATATCTCTAAATATTCTTTCTTTATCTTCTCTAGGGAGACCTACTTGTTTTAAATTTGATTCAAGAAGTTTTCCAATTCTATCATCCAAATTCATTCTACACTCACCCCGCTAAGACGTTTTGCTGGTTGAGTAGTTGGATGTTCATAAGGTTGTGTAAATCTAAGACCTTCAGCGTTGTCTCTAACTAACCTTGTTACATTATTACAATATTCCTTAAGGATCCTTCTTTTATCTTGAAGATTTTTACCAGTGGATACGTTATCATTAAGTTTATCGAAGAAAGCACTCATTGCAACATTTTGATATTCTTCAGGCCAATTTTGGCAAGTGCTTGAAGTTATTTGATAAGCACCATCAACTATTTTCATTTCCCTTCCAGAAAGAGAATAGCTTAATTCTTCATCATCAATCAAGAAATAAAGTTTATCTAAATAAGATTTAATGTTTTTAGAAGATTCTTGGTCAAAGTTCTTTTTATTCTCTAAATGTTTGTCTAAAAAAGTTATTACTCCCATAAATTGTTGTTCAGACATATTATCTTTAAAAACATCAAAAACTAAATCTTTGATAATATTATCATCCATAGAATGAGCATATTTATCTAATAAATTAGCAAATGCAATTAATGGTTCATGATCCTTAGTATAAACTAACCTTGACAATTTTTGAAGTTCATTATTGGGATTGATATTACTCCACATACGATTACAACATGATTGCAAGATATTAGACAGTGAAGTGATTGCTTGGTAATCTTCACAAAGATCAGTAGTATGTTCTATTAATGAAATAATTTCATCAGAGCCATTACCATCAACATACAATTTTAACGTTCGACATACTTCTAAAGTGATATTTGGATCTTTTGTCCTAGTTGCTGTAATTCCAACAACTTCCGCAGCTTTTCTTGAAGTTTTAGGACCTTTACTTTTTAAACCGATACAATTATCAATCATTTGATCATAAGCAAGCACTAAATTTTTTCTCTCTTTCCATCTATAGATAGGAACAAGTCTCTTAACTTTCCCTCGTTCAATTCTAATTATATCGTCCAAACTATTCATGCTGCCACCTCTTGCATGTATGTAAGGTCAATTATCTTTTCGTCAATTAAACGTACAACATTACTTGAATATTCGTTCAAGATCATTTCTTTTTCAAATAAATTATTCCCAGAACTTACTTTATGATTTAGAGTAGTAAAGAAAGCTTCTCTAGCACTAGAACGATATTTCCCTCTCCACTTTTGAGAAACTTTAAAAACACTTTGATAAGCATTTAAAAGATTTTTTTTACTTCTTTCAGAGAGATTATTACATAATTCTTTGTTATCAATATTCGCTACAATCTTACCATTAAAATAAAGAAAATTTTCAATTTCATCTTTATTCATACCTTTAGTTTGGTCAATAACGTCTGTTAAATGTTTAAAATTTTTCACAGAGACCCCATTTTTCAGAGCATAATCAACTTGTTTTCTTAAAGGATACAAATCTTTTCCTTTCATAGTATAATCATAAGCCTTTTCTGTTATTGATTTAACTATATCAAAATCATTGACCCCATATTTATTTTTTGGAAAAATCAGAAAGCATGTTTCTCTAATGATACTAAAGAGGGCAGGTATATTTTCTTTTACTTCGTCTGACTTTAAAATATAACTTATTTCAGGTAAAGTAATTGCAGCGAAAAACTTTTTTAACCTTTCTCCTTTACGAAAACTAGTTTCTCCTGAACGATATCTAAAGTTTTTCACACAGATTTCATTAATTAATTCTTGATCATCTTTGTACATATCTAAGATCTTAAAAAAAGAATTTTTTGCATCTTTATAGACTGGACTGGAAAACAAAGGATAAGTTAATTTTACTTTTTCAAAAATATTAAAATTGTTTTTCCATTCTAAAGTTGATTTAAAGAAATTTATAAGAATCTTTAAGTCATTATGACAATTAATAAGGTTCTTACTTAACATTTCATTAATTACGTTTGAGTAATGTGATATAACAATATTTTGATCTTTTTCTTTTAAGTATTTTATAGTTTCAGTAACATCTTCAATATATTCTCTTGAAAATTTATTTTCTTCACATGACAAAGTTCTCAATACCTTTCTCACAGATTTACTATGATCTAAAGCCATATTATCTGTTATTCTTAAAACATCTGCAACCGAGGAAACAAGTTTACCATCCCCATAATGTGTTACATTGTGTAAAACTGGAAAAAATTCTTCGAAATCTCCTCTCAAACCAAAACAATCTAAAGTTTCTCTTACTGAACATAAAGCTTCCAAACTATTAGTATTTTCTACAACAGATCTAACAATCTTAATGAATTCAGATTTATGTTCCATCCAGTAAAACATTTTTGCATCAATATGATCTAATATACTTGACACTTCCTCCCTTAATTCGTCAGATAGATCTAACTGTTCAAAAGCTTCTCGTTCCTGCCTGATCTGTTCTTCCAAGTTCATCTTAGTTTACCTAGGATAACATCATCACCTGGAATTAAAACATACAACCTAAAATCTTAACAAAATCATATCAAATGTTTGTCAATTATATCGCGCACAACATAAGGTAGTTTTCTTGGATTAAGGACTACTGCACAATCTGTAGCATGTTCAGTAACTTCTTTAAACGCTTTAGCCTGATCATCTCTACCACCAAAAGCATTTTCATTATACTTAGTTAAAATGTAAAATACTTTAGCACCTTGATCAACAGCTTCCTTTATTGCCATTGAAGTATCATAAACACCATTTTCATACCCAGAATCTGCAGGCATACCATCTGCAAAAAGGAACAAGATTTTATCTTCGTTCTTTTCAGCAAGTAACCGGTCTGTCAATGCTCGTATTGCAACACCATCGCGATTAGCATGATCATATTCAAGTTCTGTTAGTGCTGCCACGTTTGGAACTTCAAAGATCTTTGTCCAACCAGAAGAATAATAAATAAACATTTTCTGAGTAAAACTTTCTTCTAAATCAGGATTTTCTATCAAATCTTCAATAGAAGTATAAATTGAAGCAGCAGCAATTTTCTCTATATCTAACACGTTTGCTTTCCGACTAAGATTTATGATAGAATTCATTTCTGGTTCCAAAGTTTCATGTGTAGACCCTGATCCATCAATTAAAAAATAGATGGCATAGTCTCTTTTGTTTATTAAAGAAGCATCATAATATCTTTCTTTAGCAGCAAAGTTTGGATCAATGCTAGCATAAACCATACCAACCGGATTAAACGATTGAGGAATTTCTTGCATTCTCTCAACTTGTAACTGGTTAAGTTTCAATTCATCAAAGCCACCCCTAATCCCATCAATAATTCCTGGATATGCTGCCCTTATCCGGTTAATCAAATCGGGATCGCCACCTTCCAACTTTTCAAAGAAAACTTCACTTTGTACTACTTGCTGTCCTTCACTGTTATAAGTATAAATTATCCGGTAATTGTCATCTTCTTTTCTTTGATCATCTGGATCTCTTTCACCATATTCTGGACACAAATTTTTAGCAATTTCTTTAATACGATTTAGAACTTTATCACCCATACCTTCCAAATCTTTCATAGAACCAGGTTTAATAGCTCCTTGATCAAAATTGTCATCATTACCTTTCAAAGGTTTATATGTTCCAGATTTTTTGCCTTTTCCTTTATCATCTTTGTCATCTCCTGCCTTACTTCCTTGCCCAGGTTCATCTCCTTCTTTACCTTGATCACTAGAACTACCTTTGTTCTCACCTTGGTTTTCATCTGGATCACCACTCTGTCCAGAACCCTTTTGACGTTCATAATTTTTAGCCTCTTCTGGAAATTGGGTTGAAAAAATATCATGAATTTCAGGGATTAACTTTACAGAAGGCACTACAGATTTATATTTCAAATCATGTACTTTATCAACCAAGTGTTCCAACAACCCACCATAAGTATTAATTTTATATTTATCTTGAACTTCTTGGTTAGTTTCTTTAGTATAGAAATTTTTTTCAAAATCAAGAATTTCATCTACTGTTTCATAGTTCCCATTACGTTTCAACCTTGGACCTGGATTTTCGGCAATAATTTCTCCAAGAGATTTATTACACTTAGCTTTACGTAAGAACATGTTCATCATATCAGTAAAATCGTGATCTTGATATTTACCATGTGTACCAATTACAATAAGATTCAAAAAATCTAAACAAACTTTCAAATCTGGTCGATGAGGTAACTTACGACATAAATTAACTTCAATACGATAATCTTCAAAAATGTTAAACAAATCTGCAGCGAAATCAGCATTACCTTGTTCCTTAAAAATATCTTTTAAATTTAATGGTTCAAAACTTCCTTCCAAGATATGAGCAGCTTCGTGAATCAATAAACCTTTGTAAAGAGTAATGTTACGATTTCTTTCTGTAACTAAACGACCATCTGTAAATTCTTCCATACATGCTTTCAAAGAAATTTCAAAAAGGTCACCAGTATATTCAGTACTTTTACGAACAACTCTTACTGACCCATAACCTGTACCGGACTTAACTGGAACTTTACCATTAAGTAAAGGTATATGAACACAAAGATAGTGATCAACAAAATTCGGATCTGTAATAAAATCTTCTAAACCTATACTTGTAGTATAAGCACTTTCCAGAAGTGCCATCAAGTTTTCTAACTTTCTGGCATCATTATTCCTTGAAGATCTACCAATTCCAGACATCTTTAACTGATTTATTCACCTTCATTGGTGCCATCTTCTGGTATAGGTATTAACCCGACGCTGGATGCAGTTGACCGAAGATACTTTTCTTGTGATTTTCCATTAAGTAATCTAAATCTCATGGAACCAGATAAAATTTTATCGAGCATGGAATAAGTTGCAGCATGCATAGCATCTTCTGGTGATAGATGTTCAGTCCAAGATTGATATTCTTGAAAACCTTCTTGAAGAATCCTTTGATCAGGATAAACAACTTCAAGAGTTTCATGTTTTCCACTATCAGAACTCATCAAATCTTTAGATTCAGTAGCTAAAGAATCGTAAATAATACCTTCTTTGTCAACCATTCCCCGTACTGCTGTCAAGAACTTTAAATACTTGACATAGAATTCTCCTTTCTCATCAAGTTTAGCTATTAGCTCATCTTTAACAGAACCTTCTTTCAATAAACTTCTATCAAAGAATTTGTACGTTACTTGCTGTTCGATATCTTCTTCATCAAGATCTTCACCTTTAGTAGTTTTCCAATTGTCACCAACTTTCTCTGTTAAAGTTATTTCCTTACCTTTTCCGCGATAAACTACCCCTCTTTCTTTAAGTGGAAGATCTAAAGTATCGTCACCTAACCTTTCAAGAGCAACATATGCCCCAAGTAAAGAATCTAAATCACAAAAATTGAATGGACTCATCCTACTTTTATGAGATAGTTCAAATCCATCTCGACCAGTGTGATTAACTGGAGGATTAAAAGTCTCAGTATAAACAAAATCATCAACCTTCCAATCCTCTTCATCTCTCATTTCTCTTAGAGGAGCTTCAGAACCATCTTCTTTAAGAACAACAAAGTCAAGAAAATCATCTGTAAGTAATGTTGAAAGAAATTTCTGCATATGTCGTGGCATTTGACTACTTTCTTCGTTAAGAAATATTCTTCCTTCTCTCAATGCCTTTGTAAATTCTGTTCCAGTATAAGCAGTAACATTATTTTCATTTGTTTTAGGTCTACCTAAATAATTAAATTCTTGTTCGTGTTGACTACATGTTCTTCCTGAAACTGGTTTCCTAAGAATGTCAGCCACGAATCTTAATGCACTAGACTTTCCATTTCCAGGATGTCCTGCTAAAGCAATGTATTTTCCTTTACTTATGGCATTAACAAGCCATCTGATTTCATCAACTTGAGGCATTTCACCTTGATGAGCAATATATAATCGGTCCATTTTATTTCATCTCCTTGTTATAATTTCTTAATTTTTTATTTTGTGTTTCTAAATGATTCTCTAATTTATTCTATAAACTAGATCACATCACCAATTTATTCTAAAAACACTCAAATGCCCACCAATTTAACCTTAAATTACATCCAAAACCAACTAAGTTTGTTATTATATAGTGATGACCTCGTTTCTTTTATAAAAGTTTTGGTTATTTACTCTTAAAATTGAAATGTTTCTGAGAAGAGATTTAATTCAAATCAAGGGGACTTTTCCCCTAATTTCATCTTAATTTACTTTTACTACTACTAAAACATATTTGTTACTTCTTCAGAAAATTTATAAGGTAACACTTAACACTCTTAAATCATGGCAGAAGCAACGTTTGAAGGATGGGTTAAAACCAATAGTGCGATTCCCCCATATTGTATTAATTTAGAAAAATGCAATTTAGGCACTTCATTAAAGAATAGTGGATTTGAGGATGGAGATCAAGTATCAGTTTACGTTACAAGCAAAACTATAGAAGACGAAGTAGGTACTGTCGAGTTGAGAGCAGAAGTTTCAAGAACTACAACAGAATCACCAGATCCTTTAAAATTAGTTTACTTAACACAAGAAGTAGATGCAGTTATTGAAATGGCTATCTTTAGAGACTCTGCTGAGTTCAAAGCCAGAATTGTTTCATACCAACCATAAAACATAACTCTAGAAATTCAGTTACAACAATAACCCATTAATTTATTCTCTTTTTAATATAATTTAAAAAAATAGAAAGAAAAAATTAATTATCTCCCAAGTACCCTTTGTATGCGTGATGTTTACTTTGCATGTCAAAGTATTTCTTCATTATTGCTTGAAGATTATACATCCGGTACCATAACTGATCAATATATGTGACTTCTAATTCACGCCGCATTACGTTAGTATAGAGGTTATATGCGAACTCTTTAACTTCACTACCTTTAAACTTTTTTTGCCAATCAAAGTTAACAGTACCTTTTATAGTAATTTCAATTCTAGCATTACTAAGAATTTTCTGTTTACCCCCGACATCAACTTGTACTTCTAACATATCCCAAATATGGGCATCAATAGTAACATTATAACTAACAAAATCTGTTACATCTTTGTCCATTGTCCAAATAAATTCTTGCTCAGCACCTTTTGGAGAAGGAACTTTATGTTTGTAAGACTTTTCATGCCATCGATAACCATAATTCTTACACCAGTCAACAATTGCAGCATAAAGACCATCTAAATCGAATAAACCTTCATACCTAAGTGTAATTACGTTAGGTAAAATAATCTTTTTAGGTAACTTACCTGTAAACTTCTTATTAACAATCTTTAACTTAGCATTAAACTTCTTTTTAATATCCATTAATATCCAGAATACATCCAATGTTTATAAAAGTTTTTTATTGTGAAAGAAAAGTTTACCCATACAAAAAGATGCCTGTAACAATAAATGCTTCGAGAACTACCCAAATACTATATGTAAGTATAATCGGCTTCTCTTTCAAAGCAACACCATACAATAACCAAACAACTCCTGTTACAAGATAAGTTATCCAAGAAATTAAAGATACGCCAGCAGCATTTTGATCTATCCATATTTTAAACAATTGAGGTAAGGTCATAATTGGCCCAACTACTCCTAAAAAACAGATTACACCACTCATAGAAATCTTAAATTTCTCAGGATTGACACTAGCACCTTGCCAAATATTTCTCAAATTAGAAAATAACACCAAATCCTCTCTTTGTTCCATTATCCAAAGAAGTAATATCTTGTAATATTTAAATTTATTGGAATAAATGGTTATTTATCATATGAATTTAATAAAACTAAATTTAACTATTCCACATCATAACTGAAAGAAGTAAGAGTGGGCCCTCCCTTTGAACATTTCTCTTCAATAACGCCTCTATCTGGATAAAATTCAAATATTGTCCATCCGCTAAATGCATCACATACTGGCAAGTCAAAGTTGGTATGACTCTGATAATGAACATGAACAGTTAACCGATCAGGATAAGAATAAAAATCTTCACAGTTAAATCCAATATTGTCTCCTAGAGGAATATCGTTAGCTTCTAGTAAACCAACAATTAAAGAATATAATTCAGAATTGTAATCTATCAGGATGGCTCCTAAATCCTGCTCAGGATCTTTTACAGCAGAATCATAATTAACTTGATTTTCTAGAACTAACATGCCAATTTTGGTGAAATAAGTATCCCTATCTGCAAAACTACTTTTACCTTCCCAAGGGTCTTTATCGGAAGTTGTTGTATCAGTAACTGTTTCTTGTTCTAATTCTGACACTTCTTCTTGCGCTACTGCTGGTACAGATGCTAAAAATGTACTAACCAACCCTGCTAACGCTAATGTCCGCCCCATATTAACTTATAATTGGAAGAATTTTATAAGAATTTATGTGGTGTAAAAGATAAAAATAAATAATAAACTAAACCTTGTCAAAGCTAGCTACAAAAAACTTACCTTTAATCTTAAAATCGCTTTTATGTTCATGCTTCTTAGCAGCTTCAAGTTCAGAAACTTCTAACTTTTCCGCGCCAACCTTTTCTTTAATTTCGCCAAGGTGCTTGTCTAAATAATTTTTCATCTCGCCTGAACATTGTAAATGTAACACAATAGAATCAGTTTTCTCAAGACCAGTTTTACGCCTAAGATCTTGTACTTTCCGCATAACTTCTCGACTAAAACCTTCAGCATCTAACTCTTCATTACGTTCAGTGCTAATGTAAACTTGTGCACCTTTAAACTCTGCTTCCTTGTACGTAGCTGGAACTTCTCTTTCCACAACAACCATGTCACGAGTTAGTTTAATTTTTTCACCATCAATGTCCAAGTCAAAGAAATTCTCTTGGTCAAGTCCAGACAGTACTGTTTCAACATCTTGCTCAGCAAATTTAGTAAGTATGTTTGGACTCTTTGCCCCATACAAAGCTCCGATCTTAGCTCTATCTAATTCTAGTTTAGTTTTCACGCCAGGTAATGATGCTAAAACGCTAATATCTTTCACGTTAAGATGTTTCTTTAACAGATCACGTAATTTCTCGGACGCTGTAACAATATCGTCAATTTTGCTGACAACAACTAACTCTTTCACTGGCCACCTAACACCTAACTGTGCTTTTTCTCTGGCGTTAAGAGCTGCTTGACTGATCAATTTAAAATATTCAATGTCTTGTTCTAATGCATTATCAATTTTACATTCATCACATTTTGGCCATGAATAGTGCATGATACTTTGTTCTTTCAAATTAAATTCTTCATGCAAATTTTGGTAAATAGCTTCAGTAATAAATGGCGAAATTATGTTAAACATTTTCATCTGATCCAAAAGAACTTTACCGATCGTGTACGCTACCAATTCCTTATCTTCACGAGATCCTAATGCACTCTTTTCCCTAACGAGCTGGATATAAGTCCTACTTAACTCCAAATATAGTTCTTCTAATGGCACAATAGTTTCATCTAATTGGTAACTATCAAACAATTCTTTACATTTCTTTATTGTAGAATGTAGTTTGGAAATAATGTACCTTTCTTCCCGATCCATCAAATCAAACATAAGATTATCATCAAGGTCAAATGGATTAACATTGTTAGATTTAGCCAGACTTATCAAAAGTTTGTGTACGTTCCATAAAATGTGTAAATATCTAGCTTTAGTAACACATTCATCCCAGCTAAAATTAATTTCTTGTCCAGCATTGTTTTGGCACATATAATATCTTAACACGTCAACGCCATGTTTATCGATAAGTTCGTATGGAGAAACAATGTTACCAATACTTTTACTCATCTTTTTACCTTCCAAATCGTTCAACATACCATGAACATAAACATTTTTGAAAGAATTTTTTCCGAACCGCAGATAAGAACAGATGTTAAGCATGCTAAACCATAATCTAGTTTGTTCTTTAGCTTCTAAGATAGCGTCGGCAGGAAACCATTCTGCAATTAAGTTAGGATCGTTATTTAACGAATTCCAGGATGCTGCACCAGCGTCTACCCAAACGTCGATAATGTCAGTAACTCTTTTCATTTTACTTTGACATTTATCACAATCAAGTTCAACTGAATCTATCCAAGGCCGATGAAGATTATCGGGAATTGTTCCACCATTAGCTTTCAGTTCGTCTCGGTCGCCAATAACTTTAATTTCTTCACAACTTTCGTTACTACATTCCCAGATTGGTAGAGGTGTACCCCAATACCTTTGTCGGGAAACTGAATTGTCCTTAAGATTCTTAATCCAAGATTCGTATGAATGTAACGCAGCGTCAGAGACCCAACGAATATCTTTGTTACCTTTCAAAATTTCTTCTTTAATATCTTCAACTTTGAAAAACCATTGGTACGTTATTCGAAAAATTACTGGTTTATGACATCGCCAACAGTGTGGATATTCATGTTCAACTTCAGTAGTTTCAATTAAAGCGCCAACATCTTTTAACGCTTGCATAAATTTGTCATCGTCACGTTTTGCACGAAGGCCAGTAAATTTGCCCATTTCTTCTGGGAAATAACCATCTTCGCTAAGACAATTAAATGGTGGAATATCATAAGGTTTACAGGCTTCCTGGTCCTCAGGACCACAACCTGGCGCGGAATGGACTACACCGGAACCGGCAGTAGTGTCAACAAAATCTTCGCTAAGTATTACACTATGAACTTTTGGATGATCTTTTTTTAATTCAGCATATTTGCCAATTTCATTTTCGAAAGGATGAGTATATTCCATACCTTCTAACTTATCACCTTTAAACTCGTCCAAAACTTCCATCTTTTTACCAGCAACTGCTGATACTACAACGCCAGCCAAAGCTTTTGCTAAGTACCAGACTTGAACATCATTTTCATTGTTTGGATCTACAACTTTAACTTTTACATAATCCAGTTTAGGGTTTACCATTACCGCTAAATTGAATGGTATTGTCCAAGGTGTAGTTGTCCAGATGATAATGTACTCGTTATCTTTACCTTTAATTGGAAAACGTACAAAGATAGAGTTGTCAGTGACAGTTTCATATTCACATTCGTGTTTAGCAAGCGCAGTTTCACAGTTCTGGCACCAGGTTAAAACTTTCTCACCATAATATAACATCTTATTTTCGTGCGCTTTCTTGATTAACTGCCATTCACCTTCAATAAACTCGTTCTTTATTGGCATGTAAGGATTACTAAGATCAAACGTTGTCCCGATCCGGACCAAATCTTGGGTCATGATCTTAGACATGTCAGTAGAAAATTTGATACATTCGTTAATGAACTTGTCAAGGCCAAACTTTTCAATATCTTCTTTAGTTTCCAAATCATACTTTGCCATAACTTTATGCGCGGTAGGTAAACCATGCATGTCAAACCCATTCCTGTCCCAGATGTTATCGCCTTGACTTCTTCGGTAACGTAATATCATATCTTTCAACGCATAATTCCAAGCGTGCGCTAAATGAAATTTGCCTGAAGTGTATGGCGGACCATCTAAGAAATAGAATTTCTTGCCCTCTTTATTTTTTTCTCTAACCTTATCAATAATTTTGTGATTTTTCCAAAAGTCTAATACTTGTTCTTCAGTTTCTTTATGATCATATTTTGCAAATTTCATGATAACTTACCTCTTAACCTCGTAATGTTTAACTTACCATGCATTATAGCATGAATTAATATTATATTATTTATGATAGAAGTGAATCAGCTATAGTTTAAAAAACTTATTGGTGGGAAAGGAAAAATAAGAAAGAAAAAAGGAAATTTAAACAAAAAAAGCTTAACACAACCTTAACCAGCCCTTACCTGAGTTCCTTGAGAAATGTCTTGCAACTCGGCAAGTTCAGCTTTAAGCACACCTTTATTGTAAGCAGGAGATAGTTGATCAATAAGCACTTCTGCAAGGTAATGTTTAGCTCTTGGACCAGTACAATGATGTGCAATACCTTGTTTAATGATTTCATCTCGTTCAGTTACAGAAAGTACACTTTCATATTCAGCTAAAGTTTCTGTTACATGCCCACTAAAACGACTTATACTGTCTGGTTTACAATCCCAAAAATCTTGCTTACATTGTCTAACAAGATGCTCTTTCTTATAATCAACAACTTTCTCTGAATTAAGACCTACTTTCTCTGCTAAAGAATAAAACTGTTTTACTTCAGCTAAACTTGGAACTGTTACTCCAGTCTTTCCTTTCCATAATTCATCAAAATTTGCCTTGATTTCAGTATCAAGTTCTCCTTTAACTTCTGGGAAAGCACCTAAGAAGTTATCATATGAGATTACACTTATACTACCATGCCTATCATAATTAAACATCCGACTATACACTGCACTTACTTCTTCCTTCAACAATCCAACAAATTGATCTCTATTAACCTTCTCTGAAGAAATAAGTTCATCAATTTCAGTAGCATCAATTTGGCCCTGTCTTAAATTAAACAAAGTACCACTACAATAATGCCCACCAAACTTTAAACTTGTTCTTACAGCTTCAACTAAATCTTCGCCACCTAATCTTAAACCAGTTTTCAAAGCTATTTTAGTAAATTTTTTAGCTGAAGAAAATTGACTAGCACTCCCATGTGAATTTACTTTACTACCTTCCATTCCTTGTTCAAACTCTCGTTCAGCAGCATTACTGTAAATACTTAGGATCTTCTGGCTAACTGTTCTGTCTTGATCTTCATCAAAAGCAAAAAAGTTTCTTGCTTTAATCAAATAATTTCCATAAACTTGTTCTTCACCATCAATTAGTTCTAAAGCTGCAGTAATAAATTCTTCATCTTTGCTGAAATTCACACCAATTGCCTTACCTAAATTTCTAACATATCCTTCAAATTTAGGATCTGATGTTGAAACAACATACTTGTCTTCAAAATAATTTCCAAAACCATCACAACCGCCACCTGGAACATACACTAAAGGTTTACTAACATACTCTAAAGCATGTTTTCTAACTTCTTCTTTAACAATTCTCTTAAATTCTGTCCTTCTAATCAAAAAATCATCTTCAAAAATAGGGGCAGCTGCTAACATATTCTTTACACGATCTTCAATATTGCCATAGGAACCTAACCATTTAGAAACATTTCTTTGGACAATTGATCTAGCAACTTTCTTTTTATCTTCTGGATCACTTACGCTCAATCCAAAACGTAATGCTCGTGGAAATTTAAAAGTTGTCTCAGCAGAAAATTTGTATTTAAAATCCCTACTTCCTTGATCCCAATACCTTGACTCTTCAAGATGCCTAGCTTCAACTGCAACAGGGTCATCAGAACCAAAATTACCTTTCCTTTTAGCATAATTATAAATTGCTCCAAGCGTAGCTTTTTCTTCCGCATTGAGATCTTTTCTATCAATCAATCCAGAATCAAACTCAGGTTTTTTCCTGTAAATTTCAGTCATTGCTTGCTTAATTAAAGTATCAATTGTTAATGGAGAAAAACTGTTAGGACTGTCACCTTCAGCATCACGCACTTGTATTACTGTAAAATCATCATTACGATTACCACAGAAAGGCATTTGGATATGACTTTTTCCAACACCTCTTTCTGCCCCTAAACAAGCATAAGTCATTTCAGGAATAAATGTTTTTATTAAAAAAGTATAAAGTAAACTTACAGATTCTGAATCAAACATGCTTTCAACAGTAGGTTCATCAGAAAGCCAGTTTTGTCTCAATTGATATAATGACCGATACAGACCAGATTGACCCTTAAATCTCTCACTACTTTGCCAAGATTGTAACTGTCCTTTAGCTTCTTCATGGTTACCTAAAGCTAAATTAGCTCTTATTTTATGAATTGGTTGATAATTACCAGTAGAAACCTTTTCTAAAACTGATTTAGTAAATTCTTCTGCTCCTTCTATTTCTGCTCCTCGGTCTGCTAAAGCAAGACTATTGCCAAGATCAAGTTTGTTGCCTTCAATCATACCTAAAACAGAATTATAATCGCCACCATCAAAAAGTTTTCCAGCTTTTTCAAAAGGTGTTTCTACTCTTGTTAAAAACTCTTCATCACCATGTTCTCGAACAATACTTGCCAAGCTATTACCTTGAGCCATATCAATAACATCACCACCAGAAACATTACTATCTTCTGAAACCATTGTATATTCCCCCACAAATAAGTTTAATGTTAATTATATTAATGTACTTAACAAACCTAAACACCCCTACCAATTACCTTCAAACCACCTTTATTTAAAAGAATTATGTATTAAAAAGATATTTATATAAGCTAAATAATATCATTAGGATAACTCACTTCAACAGAATAATGTTACCACGACCACGTTTGATCTTCTCAATCTTACCTTTATGTTCCAGTTCAGTGATAATCAAACTTACTTTAGATTCTGACAAATCCATCATTTCTCTACGTAAATCTTTCTGAGTTATCCGGCCATCGTTACCCTTGATTATATCCAATGCACGATTAAGGTAACCTGGATTTCGTTCCTGATCAACTTTTGCTTCCATTTCAACAATAGCTTCTTCCCGAGATAATTCTTTTTTAGGTTCAGTTTGCTCACCTTTATCAGAATCAGCAACCATCTCACTAGATCCAATACTTTCAGTCTCAATTGGAGCTTTTATTTCTACATATTTTTCAGAATCTGTTGAATCTGTCTTTTGTTCAGGTTTATGTTCCTCTGTATTAACTTTTTCCTTACCACCAGAAGGGGTACCAGAAATCTTTGATTTCTCAGTATCTTTAGACCTAGCTTTACCTTTACCAAACAACTTTTTTCTCTTAGGATATTTCTTCTTAGCAATAATGATTCTTCCAATAGCTACTAAAAATATGCCAGCTGCAGCGTAATATGCCCATGCCCGAGATTTTGGTTCCTCTTCTTCTGAGTCTATCTGATCCCAGAACTCATCTTCAGTATACATTGCTGGAAATAGGAACAAATCGTAAACAAAACTCCCTTCACTTTCAGTAATAGTAATTTCTTCTACAGCGGCTAGATCCCCTTTACTTGCTTGTAAACTATACGTGCCTGGAGATAAGTCAAACGAATAAGTTCCATCGCGGCTAAGGTATTGTTGCGGTGGAATTGTATCAATTTCTAAAAGAATATCTTCTTCTTGTTCAAGTTGATAATTATAAATGTTTCCTTCTAAAGTAGCTGCTTGAACTAGAGAAATTAATAGAACAAACATTAATGATAATAATATTAAAAATGAAACTTGTTTGAATTTAATCATTTTCTATGCACCATATCTCTTTTTTTGATATAATTAATATCATTACCAGTTACTCCACCTTTAGCATATCCAGTTAGGTCGCCTTTATTATTACATAAAACTAAACCAACTCTATGTTCTCCAGTTTTAAAGTAACCAATTCTAAACCCACTAGGGTTAGAAAAATCAAATTGTTGACCCCTTTGCCTAACTTCATATCCAGTAGGTTCACCATCCTTATTCAATATTTGGGCACCATTTATTCGAAAACCAGTTTCTATACCTTCTCTAGGAATTCTAAATAGATCATAAATCTCCTGAGTTAAACTATCTAATCTCTTTGCCATTTAATATTTCGCCTATTTACAAACATTCTAGGTCTCAAAACTATTTAAGATTTGTGGTAAATTCAAACACAGTTGAAATTATCGTAAAAAGGATAAAAAGAGAGAAATTTCTCCCAAAAATAGCAATTACTGAAAAATCAACCTTAATAAAGTTTTAAACCTATAAAAAATAGCTTACTGAAACTAAACTGCAAAGCATCTTTAAAAAGAATTGGCTTCATAAAGATGTGCAAGGAAATTGAAATTAGGCCGCCCCACCTCTTTCATCTGGCCTTCTTTTTCCTTTTTATGATAAATAAAAAAACTCAAACTCGGAGGAACAAATAAAATGAAAATAACGCAAAAAATTTCAGTACTTTTTGTACTAGCTATTTTAATGTTAAGTGTGGTACCATTAGCTTTTGCAGATTCATCTAATGGAGCAGCTAATAGTAATGGTGCTAACAGTAATGGCGTAAGTAATAGTAATGGAGAAAAAACTGAAGAAGAGTCAGCTACTATTGTTGATGATGAAGCAGAAGAAACTGATAGCACAGAATTAATTGATGAAGATAAAGAAGATGAAGGTAGTAATGGTAATGCTTATGGACAAGAAGATGATAAAGAAGTCCCAGGTAATGCTTATGGTTTAAGTAACCAAGAAGAAGGAGAAAGTCCAGGAAATTCTGAAGAAGGCAAAGATAATTTCGGACAAGTTAGAAAAGAATATGCTCAAGCAAAAGCTGACTTTTTAACTAAAAAAACTGAAATTGTTGAATTAAGAGAACAATTAACTGGTTGCCAAGCATCTGGTGGAGACTGTGAAGAAGAAAAAGAAGAAGCTAAAGAAGCATCTCAAGAACAGTTAAACAATATTGTTGATTTGATCCAATCGTCTCTTGAAAAAATCAAAGAAAGAGTAGAAGGTTCAGACTTATCTGAAGATGAAAAAGAAGGGTTAGTTGAAAAGATTGATGAATCTAGTGAGAATATCGCTGAAGCAATTGATAAGTTAGAAGCGTTAGGTGACGAAGCTACAGCAGCTGAAGTTCATGACACTGTAAAAGATGTTAAAACAACTTGGGGCGAAATTAAACCTACATTTCAATGGTCAATCACTATGATTGTTAACAGCCAAGTTGAAGATATGTTAAGTACTGTAGATATCACTTCTGCATTACTGGAAGAACGAATTACTAGTTTAGAAGAAAAAGGTGTTGATGTTACTGGTTTAAAAGAAATCTTTGAAAACTTCAAAGGTAGTTTAGACAGCGCTAAATCTGCTAATGCTAAAGCTAAAGAATTGGCATTTACTGTAGAAAATGATGAAGATGTAAGAAACTCTCTTGAAGAAATGCGTGATTATCATACCATGGCAAAAGAAAGTATTGCTGAAGCTCAAGAAGCATTACGTGACTTGTACACTAAAATGTTACAAGCAGAAGCTGGTCTTGCAGATGAAGAAGTAGTTGAAGAATCAAATGGAGAAGATGTTGATGAAGATGCTGCTGGTGTAAACGTAGAAGCAGGATCTGTTGAAGATCAAACACCAACTGAAAATGAAGAACTTCAAGATGAAGCTACTGCTTAGATTTTTTTTATTTGTTGATAGCTTATAATCAAAGTTTACAACACGAAAAGAGACTCTTTTAAGTGGCCGGGAGGTTTCTGCCTCTTTTAACCTTCCGGCCCACTTTTTTTCTTAATTTTGTTTACTAGAATTCAAACAATTCTGCTAAAACTTTCGCACCAAGAGCTACTGTAATGCTATTAACATCCTTATTAGGATTAATTTCTACTAAATCTGCTATTTTTACTATACCCGTTCCTTTAATCTTTTGCAAAGCGTAAATTAACTCCCGAGAACTAAGGCCGCCATGTTCAGTATAGCCAGTACCTATCGCTTCTACTGGATCAACACAGTCAATGTCAATGGACAAGTATATTGGTAAGTTTTTGTTTTCAATAATTTTAAGAATTTCATTCACAGTTTCTTTAAACCCTTTTTCAAACATTTCTTTACAAGTAAAACAAGTAACTCCTTTTTCTTTAATATAATCAATTTCAGATTTGTCCTGGTTACGTACACCCACCAAAATAACATTTTCTGGTTTTACAATACCATCTTCAATCAAAACTTTAAGATAATCTTCTTGAGTTGGCGGTTTGAAATAATTTACCATGTCTGGATGGGCGTCAAAGACGATTAACATAAAATCTTCATTATTCTTAGCAAAAGCTTTCACTGCTGGATATGTAATAGAATGGTCACCACCGAGTAAGATTGCTTTTTCGTTATTCTGAGCTATTTCTTTTACACTTTTTTGGATTTCATTCTGACTAAATTCAATATTATTCTCATCAACATTTACTTGACTTATCTCAAACTTAACTTCATTCTCACTCTCGTTAGAATAAACATTGGCCAATTGTTCAACCACAGCATTTGGTGCTTCATCTGCTCCATTACCATGACCAAGTCCGCCTCCACTAAAAGGTATTTTAACAAGTTTCATTTTCAAAATTCTCCACTATCTCTGTTTCCAACTTCTCTAAATCGCAGAAGTCTGATGCAAAATTGTAAGCACCGGCGTTAACGAAAACTAACTGGTCGCCAACTTGAGGGTTTTTCAGATAAACTCTGTACCTGAACAAGTCAACTGAACAAGGCGTACAACCTTTAACAACGTAAGGTTGAGCCTTACCAGATTTAACTGTTTCATCATTCTTATCAAACTCGTTTTCTATCAAAAGTTTTACTGGGACAATTAATGCGTCCATGTCAGTATTATACACAGAAGCGTTAACAACAATATTGTTTTCATAGATTGCAGTAATATGTGTTATTAATTTCCCCGCAGGTGCAGCAATGAACCTTCCAGGTTCTAACATCAAAAAAATATTTTTTTCTTTCATGAAAACTTTCAATTCGTTAATTCTTCTAAAAACAGATTTACTTACATCAACATTAGTGTTAGCGTAAATACTTGGAAATCCGCCGCCAATGTTAAGCACGTCAATTGCTTGTAAAGTTTCTTCACTAAACATGTTACTTACTTCGTAACACAAGTTCCATTCTGCCATGTTCTGGGTCTTACGATGGAAATGTATTCCAAGTGAAGAAATGTTAGGACGGTTTTTCAGTTCCAAAATCTTTTTGTTAACAGTTTCGCAAGGAATTCCAAATACAAAATGTCGTTCAGTACGCATTGTATTTTCCTTCAGTTTAGAACGTAACATTAATTCAATTTTTATTCCTACATTCTCAGACTGTTTTAGGAAAGATAACAGCACATCTAAATCAGAAACATTGTCAACAACAAAACGAAAGACACCTAATCCAACCAACTGACTAATTTGTTCTTCATCCCAAGCTTGTGCTAAAAACAGTACCCTAGATTTGTCCTTAATATTCTTTAATTCGTTAGAGATATGTACACTAAACAAACAGTTAGTGTTATCTTCCATTATTGGTGTTATGTCAGGATTAGTTTTAGAACTGTAAGAAACAGTGTCAGCTATTTCGTTTATCTTTTTGTACTGCTCCAAGGCTTTATTTTTGGATATTACAAATTTTGCTTTAGGTATGTTTGCCATTTTCAATGATTTAAAATTCTATTTCAGGATTTTCTGTATTCAAAATAAAAACTTTAGATTCCCCACCACAATATTTCTGTACTAAATTTTTAAGCTCTTCAAGAATAATGTTCATCTCTTCTTCAGAAACTAGACCTAAGCCTTCAACAACCAAAGTTGCATTGTTTGTACTTTCAGTCATTTTTGATTTATCACATTCTCGCCAGTTCCATCTTCGGCACAGAACTTCTTTATCATCAACATAAACTGCTTCACCTTCTTTTGGATTAGACATTTCTTCTGAATTAAGTTGAGTAAAAGGTTCAGTTCCATCTGCAAATTTTAGTATAATATTCCCATCAACATGATCAATATCATCACCGCCGACAGGGACTAAATGTTTCAGTGAAATATAATTGTAAATGTCAACTATTTTGTTAATGTGATTCAGTTTAATATCTTTCAAAATCATTCGATAAAGATTTTCTACAGAACATTTGTACTTTTTAGGTTTAGCGCCAAACGAAGAGTAGGCTTTTCTCCAAACATCTATTTTAGAGTTTTGAGAAAGAGTTTCGGTAGTAAAATTTTCTTGAATTTCTTTTTGTTGTTCATTTAATAATTTTAACACTTCTTCATCCTTACCAGCATTATCAATACCAGTTACTTTTATTATTCCAATTTTTAAGTTTGGAAATTTTTCAAAAATTTGTTTGGAAATTTTAAATTTCATTTTTTACACCTCAACAATCCATCTTCGTCCAACTCTTCCAAAGCTTTGATCATCGCCAATGGAAACATGATTGTAACGTCACCAATTACTGTAGCAATATCGCTTTCATCCTTAACTTTACCCCATGACTTCGCTTCGTTAGTTGTAGCTCCTGACATTGACCCAGAAGTTTTGTGTGCAGTAGTCATGTAAACTGCGTACTCTGCTCCGCCATTTAGTAAAGTGCACAGAATAGCGTGATGTTTAGATATACTACCGCCAAGCGCAATTACTGCTTTACGATCATCGTGAGTTGTCGTGAAAAGAATGTTACCAAAATCTTTTACAACGTCAATAACAAAATCTTTATGTTTTTGTTGAAACAGATATAAATGAAATCCTAATGCCCCATCAGTTATTGCTGGACAGAATATTGGCACATTATTCTTAGCTGCTTGATACAAAATAGAATTTTTATCGTCAAGTATCAAACCAATTTCCTTTAGCAAGTCAGACACTGCCCAACGTTTTTGTTTTAAGTACAATTGATCTAATATTGGATTAATACAATCTTCAAAATTCATGTAACTTTCATTGTTAATCATCAAGTTACCTACTCGGTTAACACCCTGTTCATGCAATTCAACATCGTCAGTGTCAAATGTACCAATTTTGAATTTCTCGCCTTTAGCTTTCATGATATCTTCTTCTAAACCGCCAGCAGTTGTAACAATCACGTTCGCCATCCCTAATTTAATTACTTGAGCAAAGAAACCTCTTAAACCAGAAGTTACCATGTTAGAAGTAAACGTTAAGAAGATTTTTGCACCTTCTTTTTTCATTTTTACGATAACATCACTAGCTTTTTTTAATTCGATACTTTGAAAACCAATATTCTGGTAACTAGTCACGAGCTCTTTAACGCTCATATCCTTTTTCCATTGAAAATCCTTAACATATTCCATATTCATAAACCTCACAAGAGTTTTTTTATTAAAAAATTTGAAAATTTTGGGCTAACACTACTTAGAACAAGAAACAATACTAACTTCTTTTTTTAACACAATTAGCCATGTAATAGTTAGATTCTAGAATCTATTTATAAGATTTTTGGGTAAGATTTAAGAAAATCATTTTTACTTTTTAATTATTACTATATAAGTACGAAATAGTTGCGAAAAACTTATAAAACAGTGGCGTTATTAAATAGTACATGGTTGAAGAAGCATTTAGTAGGAGTTACATTGGAAAAAAACTAGGTTTAGAATTAAGTACAAACCCAAATGATGAAACAAGAAATAGAGCGTTAGTAGATAGCACAATTGTAAATTTGTTTGGAGCACAATACGATTCTGATACACAAAGTGACTTGCGTTTACACATAAAAGCTAAAGACCCATTTGGAAGTGTAGAAGGTTATTTTGCATTCCCAAAAGAAGGAAAACTCCAAGGATATACAGCAGATGAAATTCATGAGAGACTTAGAGAACAAGGCATTCAGTTACGAGATGGTATTGAAAGAATTGAAGTAGGCAAAAAAATTGATCTAACAGAACAAGTTTCTTTCCAAGATTTCATAAACGATATGTATTTTCCAAATAGTGAGAATGTGCCTATAGAAAGGGGTGCAAGTTCAGGGTTTTACCAATGGACATCTAGGCAATGTCGAGATGACCAAGAAAGATATTTCTTATTATTTATTGAAGGCTCCCAATCATTTGATGATGAAGATTCTTTAAATGATGTGATTCCAAGGAACGAAAAAGAAAGACGTCCTTACATTAATCCAAGTTGTATAATAAATTAACCACCATACTTTTCATTCGTTTCTTTAAATTTTAAAACAATTAATTCTTTATATGGAATATTATCTTGATAACTTCTAATGGTCGAGCACACTGTAACTTCAGTTGCACGTTGTTTATTTCTCTCGCTTCTAACTTTAAAATGTCCAATTTGTCCTGGGTGGTTAGCATGATAATCTAAACCTGCTTGTGCTTTCAATATTGCTGCACAGGTTTGTAAAACAATCGGTCTTTCTACCGCATTCCTCGCTTCTGGATTAAACTGGTACTCTTGGTGAAACAAATTATGAATACCGACCTTATTTTTATAACTAATTCTGGCATTACCAGAAGGAATGTCATAAACAAGAGTAATTTCTTGACAACATAACTTTTGGGCTCGTTTTATAATCAAGTTAGTTAAACCAACAGTAGGTTGTTGTTCCATGCGCTCTTCTAGAGTCATATTACGAAATCTTTTACTCATAAAAAATAAAATGTTAAGAAAAAGTATTTAAGCATTACTCTATTTTGTCATTGCAAATTTTTGAATAGGATTATATTCTTCATCAGTTAATGTAAAAAGTAACTTCACCTTTTCTCCAGATTCTGTAGGTATTGTTTCTACCTGAACATCTGCTCGATAAAAAGGATCTGGACCTCTAACTTCAGGACTTAAAGGATCATATCTCATTTGATTTTTACTGTATGCAAAAGAAAACATACCAATTTGACTAACATTTTTTTCGAAAGGATCTACCTCAGCTAAATGTTTAAATCTTGCAACTGCCGCTTCAGTAAGAGAAGTTCTTCTAAAAGCATCAAATAATGGTTCGCCATTTGGAAAAAGATTTTCTTCTTCACCAGACTCGTTATTTTCTGAGTATAATTTAGCATATTTTTCGTCCACATTATATTCTAAGAAAAGTTCATTTACAGCTCTATTAACAGAAGTTCTCAGAATCAAATTAGAAAATTTAACTGTTCCATCTGCCTTCATACGATCTTCCAAGTCAAGTTCATAAAATTGTTTTGTCATTATGTTTAATATTTGTTAAAATTGTTAAAACTGGTAAAAAGAACTTCCATTATTTTCTTCAGTATTTAATATATTTATCTTCATTTGTTCAACATTACCATCAACAATAGTGTCAACAGAAACTTTTTGACAATAACTTCGACTTAATATTCCTTTAACTGAAAAAATCCCACTTTGATTTACAGAATCATCATTAAAATCTAAACTAGCATAATTCTTGAACCAAGCCATTGCTAACCGAACATTATCTCCTGAATCCCCATCATCGTTAAATAAAGGTCTTTGTTCACCTTCTATTTCATAACTAATAGTTCCTTCATTAGAATCTTTATTGTAACTCAACATTAAAGTATCTTTATTCCAGATCTGAGCTCGTTCTATAATAAATTGAGCTACCCTATGATTCTTAACCATTTCTTGTTCTAAATTTTCCATGAATAAAAATTGTTACTAAATCATATTTAAGCATTTATCTACTGTTGAATATACTTACTGAAATAAGGTTGAAGAAAAATTAAATAATTAACTAAAAAACTATTCAAAAGGATTATTTCCTTGGGGCATTGACCTTAACTGATCTAAAGGACTTTGCTGCTGGTAATTTGGTTCAGACATAGTTAAACCACCATTCTGTGCTAAATGATCAATAAAATTTCCTATTTCTGCTTCAGGTACACCTTTTTCTAACAAATCAGTTCTTAACATATCTTCTGAAGAATGATCAGATTGATACCTGTCATTAACTCCAAATTTTTCTCTATCGAAAGGAACTAAACTTTTACCATTAGGAACATATTCCTGATTTCCTAACTTAACTAATTTTAACTGACCATCATCTAATGCTTCCTGCATAGTTTTAGGAACATAAGTTAAACCATCTGTTTCTTCAGATCCTAAATACTTTTTCTTTCCATCAGTAGTTAACATATATTCTTTTGCACCTTCATCATCTTCTCTAAATACAGGAGCACCATTACTAATAGATTTTCTTATTTGATCTATTTTACTCCCTACATTACTTCCCACACTACTTTCATTAACTGCTGAAGCAACACTTTCTTCATCATCTTCCACATTTTTATTTAACTGAAACATGTCTTCTAACTCTTGTGCAGTCTTTCTATTTGGAGTGAACCCTTCGATTTCTTCAAATAAGCCTGTGCTTTCTAGTGAGCCATAAGATAAAAGTCCAACTTCATTAGCATTATCCCATAATTGGCTAGCTTCATCTAATGTTAAGTCTCTTTTCCTTTTCATGTTCAAAGGCAGATAAAGCTCGTCAATCATTTCTTGATAATCTTCTGCTTCTAAATCTTGTTTAATCTGTTCAGGGAGAATCTTTTCAATAGACTGTCTGACATGACCTACTAACTCCTTTTCTAAAGCCCATTTTCCACTAACAGATTCTGCATCCATTTTATCTTTTTTTACTTCAGTTAAAGCATACTTTACTACATGACTTTTAATCCCATAAACTGCTTCTACCAAAGAATTTCTAACCATTCTTTGTTCAATATCATTAGTAAATCTACTTAAATCTACGTGCATTATATCTGCAGCTGATTCTGAAAACTTATCTTGAACTTCATTAGCAGCAAAACAAACATCATCATAACTTAACTCTGCATCAGCTGCTCTACCACAAAGCATTTTTCTTTTAGCATCATCAATAAAACCTTTCAGTTTTTCGGAAGTTTCTTTAGCAAAATCTTTGATCAAAGTAAGGTTTTGACGTAATACAAGATCTTTTTCCTTAGCATCAAGACCTTCATATTTTAAATTAAACCCACGTTGTTTTAAACTAAAATTGTCATCTAAAGTTAAGTTATCACGAAATCCAGTTGGCTGAAATTCGTTAATTACTGATTCTCCAATTTCTGTATATTCAACATCTTTATTTTCATAATCAAGTTCATATCTACCTGCCAATTCTACATCAATTAAACCTGCTACTGAATTATATATCTTAAATTCATCTACAGCAACAAGTTTATTATCATCATTAAATTCAGAAATAATAAAAGTCCCATAATTTCCAGAAGCGTGAGTGTTTCCAGCTACACCAGGCATTACTTTAAATCCCCCTAACTCTTCATTATATTCAACAGTAGCTTCTTGGTGGCTATGTCCCCACATATACACGTCAGGAGTATCAAGACCTGCTTTTTTTCTCATCAGAACTGCTTCTTTAAGATGTTCTGTAGCATTATCTTGTTTAACGTTCCAACCGCTAGTAAAAGGTAAGTGCGAGATTAAAACGTCTGCACCTAAAGGAGAACCTGAACCTAACTTTTTCATCCATTTTCTAAATTCATATCTTTCAGTATCTTGATCGTCTGCTAAAGTTTCAGGTCCAAACGACTGAACAGGTTGTAAACCACCACCAGAAAATCCTAGAAAATCTACTCCTTCCAATGATTTATTTGTTGCATTAAGATAATTTTCACCAAAAACTTCCTGAATTTCTTCTCTATGGTCCCAGTTACCACCCAAGATAGCAATATCAAAATCTTCTAATTGACCCTTAAAGTCAGAATAATCAGCTTTAGCTATCTTTTTAGTAGTACTTCTCGCAAACTCATAATCTCCAGCTAAACGTTGCAACTGTTCATCACTAAAATTACCATCCAGAACTTCTTCACGCATTGGATTTTCTTGTCCTATTAAAGTTCTCGCCTTGGTTGCTCTTTGCAAGTTGCTTAAAGTTTCAGCAGTTTGAGTATCATAAAGCATGTCACCTAATGAAGCAATAGAAGTCACTCCTTTCAATTCTAAAGTTCTCACTATTGCATCTAAATTACGCTTGTCACCATGCAAGTCCGAGAAAAAACCTACTCTTTTGGCCATATAACAGCTTAGAAGTGCCACTACTATATAAACTTTTGGGTCATGTTGTTACTAACTGGTGGTGATTATGCTGCTTTTTCCTTTTTTTTCTCAGGTTTGTGCTGTACCAGCAACTCAGCTGGAATCGCTCTTGGATCAATATTACCTTCAATTCCTTTAGTAATAAACATCCTCTTAATGTGTTCTGGATTCAATTTTGCAACATTAGCATCAAAATTATCTACTTTATCAAATTCAAGATATTTAATTACATGATCAAGCGTTTCTGGTTTATCTGCATCAATATAATCATGAGAAATACTATAAAAGTGTTCTTGTTTAAACCGACTATCTGCTTGTCTAATCTCTTGATCTAATGAAAGATAAATATCATCATTAGACTTACCTGTACTAACGATTCTTTTAATTTCTTTTCTACTAACACCAAGATGTTTTTTCACTAAGGCTTTAAAAGATCTTTTATCATAGTCACTGTCCTTCTTTATACCATAAATACCCATTATGTGATTATCTAATTCATCGGAGAGATCATCTCCAAATTTATCTCTATTACCTACAACATCATAATCAACTTTTCTTCTGGCTTTAATAAAAATATCAGTTCTATCATCTTCAAGTTTTTTTAGATACTTTTTAGCACCATCAAATTCTTTATCCAAATCACTTTTATATTCATCATATGAACCTTTTTTATCATCTGCCATATCCTTGAGACAAAATTCCAGAATATTTAAACATTTCCCTATTAGAGGAGATGAAGAAAAATATTATTGTAAATTGCCTGAAAATACCACAATAACCTAAACGTCTCACTTTTGTAAGAAAAGCTTAAATTCTCACAAAATATATTCTTTAGTAGCTGTGTCATAGGTCTCACATATTAATATTAAGACAAAAAATCACACGCTCAAAACTAATAATAAACAAAGAAAACAAGAGGGAAATTACATAAAAATGGCAAAAAAAGCTAAATCTAAAGGAAGTATTCAAGCAAAATCAGTTAAAAATCCAAAAGCTGGAGCAGCAGCATTACCAGCAGCACCAGGCCAACAAAAAATGTCGCCTGAAATGGAAAAGAAATTGAAACAAATTAAAGATAAATTAGACACATTCAAAGATAAAGTTGTTGACAAGTTCGGTGATTATATTGTAGGAATCAGTTTATTACCACCAGAAAAGCCAAAAGCTGGCGAGAAAGGTGATGAAAAGAAGCCTGTTGACAATCAGAAGATTAACCTTCTAGTATTAGTAGATGATACTACTAGCAAAAAAATGAGCAAGGATGAGCTTCATAAGAAGTTCTCAGCGATAATTAACGAAATTGCTAAAGACATTGATGAGAAAATTAAAGCAGAAAGTGTCCTTCTAACTGACGTTTGGCAAGGTTGTTACGATGCTAAGTACGATCTTAACAAACTTATTGCCATGGGTTCAATAATTTATGATACTGGTATGTTAGCAGCTATCAAAATTTCAGAAATTCATAAAAGTATGGTTATCAAGAAGTTTGAAAAGTACATCTTAAGCTACGTTCTAGCAGGTTCACTTGTACAAGGTCGTGCAACACCAGAATCTGATATTGACGTTTGGATCGTAATTGACGATACTGATGTTAAGAAAATGAGTCGGGCAGAGTTGAAGGATAAGCTTAGAGCAATTATTATTGGTATGGGTTTAGAAGCTGGTGAAATGACTGGTATTAAGAACAAACTTAACATCCAGGTGTACATATTAACAGACTTCTGGGATTCGTTAAAAGAAGCTAATCCAATAATATTTACCTTGTTAAGAGATGGCGTACCATTTTATGACAGAGGAATTTTCATGCCATGGAAACAGTTGTTAAGGATGGGTAAGATTAAACCTAGCCGAGAAGCTATCGACATGTTCATGAGTTCTGGTGAACAGATGATTAAACGTGTGCAATTAAAAATGCGTGACATTGGTATGGAAGATTTGTTTTATGCAACTTTGACACCATCACAAGCAGCGTTAATGTTGTTTGGAATTGCACCGCCAACTCCAAAAGAAACTCCAGAAGTTATGGAAGATATCTTTGTTAAGAAAGAAAAACTTTTGGAAAAGAAATGGATCGAAGTTTTGAAGAAAAATGTTCAAGTTAGAAAAGATTTGGAGCATGGTTCTAAGAAAGAGATTACCGGTAAAGAGTTGGACGAACTTATCAAAAACTCTAAAGGTTACATGAAAAGGATAAACAAACTTTTTGACGAAATTCAAGCTAAAGCTGACGAAAAAACAGTTGTACACTTGTATGATGAAGTAATTACCATTATCAGAGACGTTTTAAAGTTGGAAGGTATCGAAAAAGCGCAAGATTCAGAACTTATCAAACTGTTTGAAGATGAACTTATTGCAACTGCAAAAGTTCCTGCAAAATTTTTACGTGACTTAAACGAAATTGTAGAAGCTAAAAACAAGTTTGACCAGAATAAGTTAACTAAAACAGAAATTGAAAAGGCACGTAAAGGTAGTATTGGGCTAATCAAGTTCTTGATAGAATACATGCAACGTAAACGTGGCCAAGAAATGGAACGTGCTCGAATTAAGATCAAGCATGGTAAAAACAAGTTCGGTGAGATTACTTTAATGGACAAGGAAGCTTTCATCACTTTCGACATTGACGCGAAAGATGATCGAATTGAAAAAGCTAAAATTAAAGCTGATGGTAGTTTAGGTCCAGCAGAGAAAAGTAGTCTGGAAGAGTTTGAAAAAGCTTTAGCGAAAGCAAAATTTCCAAAACGTGTTTTCATTAAAGAACCAATCTTTGAAGATATTAAGAAACATTTCGGTAGAGACGCAGAAGTTCTTCTGCATTATTAATTTTTTTATTTTTCTATTTTAATTTCTTTCTAAAAAATACTTCAAGGAAAATTGTTGTTTTTAATTTACCTTCACGAAACTCAATAAAGTCAAAATATTTTCCAAAAAAATCTAACAATTCCTCTTTCTCCCAAAAGGAAAAGAACCTCTTTTCTCCAGATTCATTATCTGAGATAAAGTATTCTCCCTGCCCTTTTTTTAAGCAAACATAAAGAACACCATTTTCTTTCAAAATAGAATTTATTTTTTCTAAAACTAAGGATAAATTATTTTTAGGGATATGTAACAATGAAGTTACTGCCCAAATTCCATCAAATGATTCTTTTTCAAAAGTAAGATCTTCAATATCCATCACTTGTACATTTAAATTCTTTTTTTTACAAAGAACTATCATTTCGGAAGAAATGTCAATGCCGGTTACGTCAAACCCTTGCTCTTCGAAAAATGAAACATGGTCGCCAGCACCACAACCTAAATCTAAAATCTTTTTACCTGGAATTAAATCGATAAATTTCTTAATTTCGTTTTGTTTTTGAAATTCTAATAACTTAACAAATTTTTTAGAAAACTCTTTAGCATTATTTTGATAAGATTCTAACGTTTTTTCTTTATAATCTTTCATTTCTTCATGTAAAACTTTCTCTTTTTATCTGAAAACCTTTCAATCGCGTACCTTAACATTGTTCTTGGCATAGTTTTGTAATGTTTTTTGAGAAAACGTTCTTCTACAGCTTGATCTTTCTTCCCTATCTCTCTTAACATCCAGCCAACTGCTTTATGGATAAGATCATGCGTGTCATTTAGCAAAATTTCTGCTATCTTTATGTTATCATCATACTGTTTATTTCGGATAAATTCAAAAGTTGCAATTACAGATATTCTCTTTTCCCAGAGAGAACTTGATTTTGCTAATTCGTACAAGACTTTTCTATTTCTTTTTAGAAGGTAATGTCCTAATATTTTATGCGCAGTTAAATCTACCAGATCCCAATTGTTAATGTATTTAGTGTTACTCAAATAACAGTTAACTAACTTAGTTTGCTCTTTTTCGTTATTATCTTTAGCAGCTTTTTGATATTTGGCTGTTAGAATTAATAATGCTACTAACCTTTCTTCATGAATCTTACTTTTTAGAAGTTTGGTTAGGCTAGTTAAAGTTAGTTCTGAATATTTTTTAGCAACTTTCCTTTGTTCAGGCACTTTAATGCCTAAGAAGATGTCACCTTCACCATACTGGCCTTTACCTGTTTTGAAAAAACCCTGTAATAGTTTAGCTTGTTTTGGGTTAGCTAAGTTCTTTAGGTCTTGTTTGATTTTGGATAGCATTGAATTTCAAGAATAAAAGAAATATAAAAAACTATGGGTAATAACAACTTACTGCTAGATGGAATGTTACTGGATAATTGTATTCAAGTGGTCGAAAAGATTCATGAGTCCATTGAGCTTCATCTTTATCAGGAAAGTTCTTATCTCTGTCAGAACCGCACCGATCAAACCCATCAAACTGCGGTGCTACATATTCTTCAATACAACCCATTGGTGTTTCATAACCAACAACAGGTTTAGAATCTATCTCAAACCTTATTAAATAGCCATGACAGTAGTTATAATCTGATTTTAATACTTCTTCCCAATCTCCAGATTCCGGTTCTTTAGAATATTTCTTATAAAACTTAACAAGATCTTTTTCATTCTCTATTACAACTATTTCTGGCAAATCGTTAACATTAAATGGTTCATTATCTTTACATCCGGGTAAAGCGAACATTCCTAACGCTAAAGCGTATGGTAAAATTTTCTTAATCATTTTTAATTCACCTCACGTAAAATTTCTACTACAGAAAAATCTTCAATTGGCTTACCATCAATTTTTAAGTAAGCTCTATTGCCATCAATTTCATAAAATTCTTCATTGGCTTCATTACCAAGAACATTTTCAGTTTTTAGTTGTAGTTCGTAACTTGGCTGATTTTGTAAAGAATAATTTATATCTTCCAATTGTGACTGAATTCCACCAACCACACACCCACGAAGAAGAAGAGCTCCAACTACAAGTGTTCCTAAGCTTAACCCAATTTCTCCACCTATTTTTCTTTTTGTAATTTCATTTTCATCCATGTTTAATCACCTTTCATTGTTTGACTACTAGTTAGTAGTTATGAAACAGAAGATATATTTAAATATTACCTCCCACTTAGTGGTGTGTATCATGCAAGAAATATTAAAAGAAGCGGGTTTGACTAAAAATGAAACATTAGTTTACCTAAGTTTGTTAAAGTTAGGAAAAGCTAAAGCTAGTAAAATCATCAAAGAATCAAAAATATCTAGCGGGAAGATTTATGAAACGTTAAATAAGCTTATCGAGAAAGGCTTAGTGAAAATTCTGATAGAAAATGGTGTTAAGACCTTTATAGCTGCTGATCCTAAGACGTTGTTAACTTACATTAAAGAGAAAGAAGAAGAGTTAGCTAGGAAAGAAAAAGAGTTAGAAAGTATTATACCTGAGCTAAGAGGTTTAATGAAAATTTCTAGCACTGAAGAAACAGTATCATTAATTAAAGGATTTAGGGGAATTTCAACGTTAGTATATGAAGCGTTAGATAATGCTAATGACATTAAGGTTATGGGAGTAAGATCTTCAAAATCTGTTAAATTTAATAATTTTTGGAAAAGATGGCATCAAAGAAGAGTTAACCTAAAGAAGAAATGTAAAATTTTATTTTCAGATCATAAAACAGATTATTGGAAATTTTATAAAAAATTAAAGAATACTGAAGTTAAAGAATCACTAACGATTAGTCCTTCAGCAATCCTGATTATAGATGATAACTCGTTTATTTTTTCATATAATGAAGAATTTACTTGTATACATATTATTTCGAAAGATATTTCTAGTTCATTTAATGCTATGTTTGATAGTATTTGGCAAGTTACATAATCTTATTCTATAAAGAACAAGAAATAATATAAATGAGAATTAATTATCCCTTCAAAGGTGATGCTTAATGAAAAAAATATTAATTACAATTCTTTGTATTAGCGTAATGCTGTTAGCAGCATGTAGTGGGCAAACGTCCGAGGACAGTTCTTCAAGTTCCAGTTCCAGTAGTTCATCTAGCTATTCTTATCAAAGCAGTTCTACCAGCTCTAGTGGTAGCAATTCAATTGAAGTTGAAGAAGAATCTGTAGCAGAAACTATCAGTGAAGGTTTTTCTGGATACTCTGACGAAATGACTTGTCATTACGAAACAGGATTAGGCGAAATGGTATTTTATGTGAAAGATGAAATGTTTCGTGTAGAAGCAGATTCTGAATACATGGTTGACAAAGTTTACTATTTGTTTGATGGCGAATACTTTTACATGTGGCGTGACGATGAAACTATTCAAGCAATAGTTTATCCACCAGAAATGTTTGCTGAACAAGGCGATACTGACGTGTTCAGTTTACAGGATGCTGAGTACAGAAACGTTTATTTGGATGGTTACAAAGCAGAATGTGATTTAGGTAACGTGCCTAACAGTGTTTTTAATCCACCATCTGACCGCGACTTCATGGACATGGGCGATTTTGTAGATAATTTGCCAGACATGATGGCTAATGTTGGGTTAGAATGATTTTATTTATTGTTTTTATTTTCTTTTTTCTAATTAAAAAACATTTGATACTTTCCACCAACAACTTCTACAGTAACATCTTTTAGAACTGCAATTTGATTATCTTCATCTATTTCAACTCTTTCTGCATAAGTTCCAAAGTCTTTTTCAGTTAAGCTATGAATTATTTCTCTAAGATTTTCAGGAATAAAACAAGCTTTATCATCCCCAATAACTGTTCTTTTATGTAATTGAGTTTCTATTGCCCCAAAAATATGAAGTGATCGATTACTCATCTGATCTCCATGATAACCTAAATTTATTGCAACATCTAATCCTGTACCCATAATTATATAATTTTTTTGAGTTGTGTTTTCTAATAAATCATCCCTAAATCTGTCTGTTGCTAGAAGAAACTCTCTTTCTTGAGAGTTATACGAATCTATTTTTCTTTTAATATCTCCCTTATTTGAAGAAGGTTCATATAAAATAACATCACCAGAAAATTGTATTGAACCAATATTAAACTCATCTTCACAAACAACAACTCTTTCTTCAGGAACCACAGTTATTTCATCAATAACATTATCGAGGATAGGAAGTTCTGTAAGTTGGAATATTGATAATTTCCCACCTCGCGAACTAGGCCTCCAATCAGAAGCAGCTTCAAACTCAACTTTACAACCTTCAAGTTCTTTAGAAAAATAATATGCAAGTTTTGCAAGTTTTAAACTATTCCAAGCTAACCCCGCAGGCATAGATGATCCATCATAGAATTCAGTCATTCTTTTATTGATTAAATTTACAGGGATAACTTGTTGTGTTTCTATATCAAAAACTTCAACTTCTTCTTGAACATATCTTTGACTATCATCAGTATAAGTATTTCCAGTATTTTTTGGAGGAGAGATTTGACCTGAAATAAATCTTTGATCTTCATATTCATATTCATCTAAACGAAAGTAAACAATACTAATTTCATCAGGATTTTGAACTAACTTTGATGTAAGTCCAAGACAAGCATTAATAACACCATCTTTAGGATAATCTCTAGAATGAGATAAGCAAGTTAATCCAGTGTTAGTTGCACCAATAACTTTTCTTGTTTCTTCATATCCATTTTCCATTCTAATTTTTACTTCTTCAACTTTGCCAAACATTTTCTGGGCAATTACTGCTTTTTCGGGGTCAGCTCTAACATCATTAACTGCTTGAGCAAATCTTTCAAAACTTCCCTCTGGTTTAGATGCATCATATAAAACTGGAATTGTATCAAACTTTCCTGGTTCTTCATCTTCATGAGAACTTCTTGCTAATATTACACAATAATCGTCTTCATCTTTAACTAACTCAAAATAAGATTCTTTTAATTCGGTAAGATCGCTTAAATCAGAACTTTTAGGCACAACAAAACCAGGTTCTACTTCATATTCAATATCATTATAGAGTTCATTACTTCTCAGAATAGGAATTGCTTTAATTAATCTAATTAATCCTTCTGTTTTAAGGCCATATTCAGAAAAATTCACTGATACTTTTTCTGCTAATTGTTCTAATGTTGGAAATGTCATGTATAATACAATTAAAAACAGGGCAGTTTTATAAACTTTTAGGTAGTAACTATTCACTTCATAACAACATAAAACAATTCATTAGGCATTTCAATCAAAGAATAGCTCCAGCCTAACCGCTCGCACATTAGTTCCATCCATCTTCGCCTTGGATAATTCATCCTTTTCCCGCTCATAGTTAACGTAGGAAAGCTTACCACCACAAACTTAGCTTTAACAGCTTGCAGAATCTGTTCGGTAACTTTATGTCCTCGTCCTTGTTCCAAAACGTCAGTCATTTTGAACAAGAAACAAACGTCTGCTTGAGGTAATTTTGATAAAGCGCGCACTTTAGTCAAATCTAAATTTTCTGCTTTGCCAATAAAAGAAGAATGACACTTTTTCATTAAAGTGAAATATTTGTTCAAAAACTCTACTTCTTTCTTGTTAATCTCATAAGCATAATAATGAAATTTGTTTTTCATAATCAAATTAGCATAAATTATGGATAATGGATTTAATCCAGACCCTAAATCTAACACAGAATTGACTTCACCAGTAATCTTAAACAATTTCTTATAAAATTGTGAGTAAAATGGTAATCGTTCTTTCGTAGAAGAATGTGTTTCAAGCAGTTTTACAATAATCTTCATTGCTTTTGCATGATCTTTTTCTTTAAGTAATTCAGAAAATAGTTCTAACCGCTCAGTTTCCACATCGCCTACTGCAAAAAGTGAATGGTACCTCCTTAATCGCGCTCGAACACCTTTCACGATACGTTTATACTCTTTAGCTTTCACGCTAAATTTGTCAGATAAAACATAGCGAGAAGCCTTCTCATCACGTTTTAAGAATTCCAACAACTGTTTCTTAACAAAATCGCTTTGGACACCAGCCAACTCTTTCTTTTTAGTTATATCTTTAACTAACGAGTTAACTCTTACAGTATCCAATTTCTTCCCATTGATTAGCATTTAGCTATTAATTAAAATATTCAGTTATAAAAAAGTATGTGTTGAGAATTTATTCTAACTTCTTGCTAAAATTTAAGGGTAGTGGCAATTTGCCCCCACCCTTCTTTAAAACCTTCATCTCTCCTTCTCATATCTTTTAGATATCCACTAGGATTTTTTGAGTCAGTCAAAATTTCAATTATATCAACAGCTACAAACCACCATTCTTCGTTAAAGAATGTTCTCCTTACTTTCTTTCCTCTAAAAACTATTAATGATTTCTCAGCATCCATCTTACCTCATTTCATAGAATTACTAGTATATAAATAATCTGTATACTTGTCTAGTGGGTTTCGAATAGAAACATGAAAATAAACAAAGAATTATTTTTTGCGCATAAAGAAAAATCCACCAACTACTGTTAAAAGCAACAAAGCAATAGCATAATCTGAGAATTCAGGAACTGCTTCTGGCTCTTCAGCTGCTTCTTCTAAGATTGTTAAAGTGTTAGACCATAAAGTAGTACCATCTTGGCTACCATCGTTAGGTGTTACTGTAACGTTCCAAACATCGTTTAAGGTAGTTTCTTGTGAAACTATTAAATCTGTCTTATTTTCATATAAGGCTAAGATTTGTTCTTGTGATAAAGTTCTATTAAATATCATAACTTCATCAATAGTTCCATTAAAATCATCAGAGTTGCTACTTCCACCAAGAAATAACTCTTGTGATGCACTTCCAGCCATATTATCATAATTATCAACAGTTAATACTTCTTCTACACCATTTATATATAACTCTCCACTATATACCCCATCTAAATCTCTATATGTTCCAGCAACATGATACCATTGTCCCGCAGTCCAAGAGGTATTAGTACCTTGAATATTTCCTCCAAAAGAGCCCATTAAAAACTTCCCACTTAAGTGTATACCAAACCAATATGAATCGCCTCCCCCAGCTTGACGATTAATAAAAGGAGTATTACCACCAGTAGGATAAACGATATTTGGTTTTACCCACATAGAGATAGTTAATTCTTCTGTTAAATCAATAGAACTATCCCCATCTATAATATAAAAATCATTATTATGCCCGTCAAACTCAAAAGCACCAAAACCATCATAACCCCCTGTAGCATTCCATACTGGATTCCCATTTCTAGCAGAGATATTATTATCATAACCTGAATAATCTTTAGCAAAGGAATTATCGCTTCCTCCATCCATAGGCATGTTAAGTACTGCAATAGAATCATCATTTGAGTACCAATTATAGATCAACTTAACAGAAGCGTTATCATCTTGATCAGTTGTTACAGTTAAATTCTCTGCAGTAGTATTTGTAGCTGAACTAGATGTTAGCGTTACTGTTGTAAGAGAAGGTGCAGCAAAAACTAAGAGTACTAGAAGTAAGCTAATAAATACACCAAACATCAAAAATTCTTTTTTCCTCAATCAAAACACCTCTTTTATTATACATATGAGAAAACATGTAATCTTTATATAATTTTCTTTTCGCCAATTTTCCAAATTGTGTAGTTTTAACCAAACCTAAGCATAAAATACTAAACAAAACTTTAGCTTTTTTCACAAGAAAAACACACACACAAGAAACCTTTTTAAAGTAAGAAAGAACTTCTTAAGTAATGGCTAAAGATAATAAACCAAACCAGTTCGTCAGCAAAGCTAAACATTACGCTAAAAAAACTTGGCATTTCATTTGGCATGACGATTCTCCATGGAGTTGGATAGTGAACATTATCTTAGCATTTGTTATCATTAAGTTCTTAGTTTATCCATTATTAGGTTTAGTTTTAGGTACAGGTTTCCCAGTAGTAGCAGTAGTTAGTGAAAGTATGGAACATGGCTTGTACAATAACCAGATATGTGGACAAGAATTTAGCGAATTTCCAGAATCGTTTGACAGTTATTGGAACATTTGCGGTTATTGGTACGAAGATATGGATATCAGTAAAGAACAGTTTGCAGACTTTCCTTTCAAGAATGGTTTTAACCGCGGTGACATAATTATTCTCTGGCGTGCAAATACTAACAATTTAGATGTTGGCGATGTTTTAGTATTCTGGGGACCAAGACCACAACCGATAATTCATCGAGTAGTTAACACTTGGGAAGAAGAAGGTGAAATGTTTTATCATACAAAAGGCGATCATAACAGAGACAGTTTCGGTGGCGAGTATGGCGAGACTGAGATTAGCGAAGATAGAATAATCGGCCAAGGTTTGTTCAGGTTACCTTACTTAGGCTGGATCAAGATTCTGTTTGTAGATTTCTTAAGTTTGTTTGGAATTAATGTTAGTGGGTAAAATCACTCACCCAAAAACTCTTCGAACTTCTTGATAGCTTTCATCCTTTGTGAAAACGAATGTTTCTCTTGAGATGTCATCTCTGCGTACGTTCGCTCATCATCGCCAGGGCTGAATATCTGGTCCCAACCTTTCTTAAAATTGTTTTCTCCACGCGGTAAAGTAATGTTACCTTCAGTAAAGCCTTGGATACAGACAGCTTTCTCACCGGGTTCGCAATAACCGATTGATGTTAAAGCTTTAGCTTTATGGTTGTCAGTACTGTTAACTAAAGTTTGAGATAATTTTTCGTTACCCATATATTTCAAGAAATCTTTAATGTATGGTCCTGGCAGGTCTCCCCATTCGTTGAAACATAATGAAGTGTCATCAACAAAGCAAGGTTTTCCAGTGATCTTAGCAGCCAATTGAGCTTTTTCAGTAACAATTTCTTCTGGCGTACCTTGCAGTTCAGGCAAATCAATCTTCTTTCGCACCAATTCTACTTTAGTTAGGATTTCTTGAAATTCGCGGAACTTTTCATCATTCCCAGTTATGAACAATATTTCTTTCATCATTTTTTATCTCCAAACAAATTTTATTTTTTCTTAGCATGTTTCCACATGAATTCAAAATAGTTTCGGTAAGATTCTGCAGCTTCAGCATTTTCAATAATTATCGCTTCTGGTTCTTCTGTCCAAACTATTATAGCCACCTTATCGCCATAAATGTTAGTTACCACGTTTGACCTAACATCTTTATCAACAAAGCGATAAGTATCACCTTTGGAAGATTTGTCTTTTCTTCCAGGTCGAATAATACTACGCGTTTTCATGTTACTTAAATTCATGTCACGTGCTACTTGTTTAACAAAAACTGGCATGTGTTGAGTTAATTGACCTTCTGAACCGAACACTAAATTATCTTTACCTTCCCGAATGATATCTTTAAGCACAGATTTTACTCCTTTAACACCTTTAAACATTCTGACATTACCAGTTTTTTTAGTAGCTTTATGTCTTTTCTTAAGTTCAGGAAGGATTCCTTGAACAACTTCTTCTTGCTCTTTGATATACTCAACTAAACGTTGTGGTGAGGTTGCTTGAAAAAATTTTACTTTACCAATAGTCGCGTAAGCAACCAATCCTTTGTATACTAACGAATTAATTGCCCCATAAGCAGATGAGCGTTGAATTTCTGTACCTTTTGCAATTTTACCTGCTTTGGACTGTCCATAATCTACTAAGTATAAGTAAACTTTGATTTCGTTTGGGCTCAACCCAATCTTTTCTAAAGCTTTTCTCGTATCCATTTTAATTATCATACAACAAAATAATTCCTGTTTATTTAAGTCTTTTGGTTGTACAATCTTGGACAACATAAAATTAAGTAAAATTTCCAGTTCTAAATGATAAAATGGACCAAACCAAACAAAGTCTCGACGAGATACAAGAAATCTTGCTGACCAAAAATCCAAACTGGTCACAAGACAAAGCCAGATGGATCGCGCTACAAGCGCTCGGGGTGCTAAAACAAAGGTAAAAGAAAATGCCACAACAACTGGAAGTCAGAAGAGAAGACCTTACAGAGGTCGTCCAACAACTGACTAAAAATGTTGAAGAGCCCTTGTTAAGAGCATTCAGCTCACAAGCACAGCAAGAGTACGAAGCGGAAGGCAAAATGAAACCACACGATGGGAGCCTTAGCGTGGGATGCGGGGTCTTCTTCGGAAGCGACTTGGAATATGTCAAAGGCTTCCTAAGAAAAATGCTGATAGTAACTAGCCAAGAACTGCTAGACCCCGAACAGAAAGCTATCGACACTAGAGTAAAAGGATACTACCAGCCACTAAGGGATAAGCTAGACCAACAATTAGGGGAAGGAAACTATGATGCTTTCAGAATCTTGGAAGAGTGCCACAAGCACGACACAATCACAAAAGAATCACCCCTTGGCTATGTCTTCACAAAACGTGGAGAAGTAGGACAAAATGAAATCCTGGCAGAAATCAGGATTGTAAACTAAAAAACATGGAGGGAAAAAATGGAAAGGAAAAAGACTTATGAAGGATCAGTAGATAGTAAGACAAGCACCTGTTATTGTTCTAAAATTGAAGGAATTGTTGTAGACTTTGAAGAAGAAAACAAAGGTCAGTCCATATTTAGCATAAAATCTGAAGAAGAAACTGTAAGAATTGTTGTTCCATTCAAAGCACATAAAAAAATCTTAGAAGGAACCAAGATTTTCTACGCCCTTTTTGAAGACGAGTTTACAAATAGTAGAGTAATAGGTTATGAATTTCCAGTTGATGGACCAGACCCTATATTTGAAGATTATGAAGGTAAAGAAGAGATACATTGCATAAGAATTCTAGAGGGATATTTTGAGGGAATTGTATATTCAAGAAGAACTTACGAAGAAAAGAAAAGTTAAAACTAAAATCGAGCACGACGCAATAATGCAAAAACCGAAAAGGGGAGGAAATAAAAAATGGCTTCATATGAAACAAGGAAAGAAATAAGACAGCAAAGGATAGACCAAAGAACACTGGAAAAGTATGGTGTTCTGACTGGTGAACGTAGAGAAAGTTTTAGACAAAGTGAGAATTCTCTTTACCAAATATTGGACAAAGAAATGCACAGAGAAGAATGTGAAAGAAGAGAATATGAACTTGAAAACGGCTGTGATCATTCAGACCACGACTAAAACCAATAACACAAACTGCCAATCATCTGGGCAGAATGTGGTGGAATAAAAACACTAGAAAGAATTGTTGAACAAAAACTAAGCGAGTAAACCCTACGAGAGGTGGTGGTGTTTACATTTAGGAGGAAAATAAAAATGGTTAAAGAAATTGAAAAAAAGTTTCTGCTAAGAGAAAATGGAACAGACCATGTTACTCAAGCAGAACTAAATAAATTAGGTTTTGAATCTGTACAAGAACTGGTTGATACAGTAAGAAATGAAGGAGAACATCTTGACCAACGTTACCTGCCATTAGAAATTGGTTATCAAATAATAGATAACCTTGGAGAAAAAGTAGATTTCGAAATTAAAGAAGCAAGGTTAAGGGACAAAGAAGGGTTTTATAACTTTGCAATAAAAAGTGATGGTAACGTTGAACGAGACGAACTAACATTCCCAGTATCAGGGGAATTTTATGATACAATTTGGGAAATTCCAACAGAACGAACTTCCAAATTTAGATTAGAAGTAGATATTGGTAACTACACTTACGAAATCGACGTTTACAATAACATGGACTTAATTTTAGCAGAAGTAGAAGTTACTACAAGAGATGAATTGGGAAATGTGCTTAGCTTTGGTAAAGACATAACTTATGATAAAAGTTACAAAAATCGAAACTTGGCTAAAAGATTTGCAAGAGATTAATAAAAACGTATAAGACAAAGCAAAATATAGAAACCTAAATAGTAATCTATATAAAGTACAAGCAAATCACCGCTAAGGTTAAGTTTATAATAATTTAATGAATAAGTTAAAACCTAAGCAGGTGGTGCATTATGTTTTGTCCAGAATGTGGTTCAATATTAAGAGTTAAAGAAAAAGCTAAGAAAAAGGTACTTTGCTGTGGCAATTGTGGTTATAGTAAAACTCCTGAAGATAGCGATAAGATGGAAGTTACTGAAAAGATTAATGTTGGTAAAAAAGTTGAAATTGTAGAAAACATTAACATTTATCCAAAAGTTAGAGCTACATGTAGTAAATGTAATAACAACCAAGCATATTACTGGACACAGCAAACTAGGTCAGCTGACGAACCTGAAACAAGATTCTTTAAATGTACCAAATGTAACCATACTTGGCGAGAATATGCTTAAACCACTATTACAAGATTTAGAACAGAGTCAAGTCTTTTTGAACTGGAAGAAAGATTATTCTAAAAGTTTTTTATCACACTTTTTTGTCCAAATAAATTCTGAATTGAAAGAAAAAACTGGTTGGGACGTTGGTTATTACAATCCTGAAGATGAAAAAGTTACTGTATTTTGTAAAGATTCAGATGACAATTTCTTACAGAAACCTAGCGATGACGTTTTCAAGAAAGAAGAAAGTGTAGTTGAAGAGTTAGAAATGGAAGATGTTAAAATAAACTTGGAAGATGCTAAAGTTGGGTTAAAAAAATTAGTCCCTGAGAAATTTCCTGCTTATACTGGTTTACTTGGAGATGGTTTTATGATATTACAAAAATTAGGTGGCCAAACCAGTTGGAGTTTAACTTTGATGACCAAGAAACTTACTATGATTAATGTAAAAATTTCTGCAGAGAATGGAGATTTCTTATCTAAAGACGAAATCAATTTCTTAAATCAACAGCCAGGAAAAGCTGCTTAAATTTTTAGTTTAAACATTCCATCTTAACAAATCTTAGCCACTGCTAAAAAGTATTAAGCTATGATTTCGCTTTACGCTTACGTGTTCATAGACAAGTAGTACTGCGACATTTTTGTTGTCAGTGATAAAGATTAATTGTGTACATTGAGTGGTATCGGCTTCTAGAATATATATTCTACAGCCATAGTGTTTATATATCATTTCAATATCAGAAAAATCATAAAAGAGGTGTTAAATTATGGCAGTATCTTATCAAGCGCAGGTTGGTTGTAAGCGGTTAAACGCATTCTTTGTTAAGGAAAGTAACGAGGAAGAAGAGTAAACTTTTCTTTTTGTTTTATTCTTATTTCTGGTAGGTGTTTTAGTCTAATAGAATTATTTATTTAGTTCTAAAAACAAAGAATAATTTTATAAGCCCACTTACTTTTACTAGAACATAAATGATAAAAGCTTTAATGTGGGATATTGGTGGAGTTTTAATAGAAGACCCTAAACATAAAGAATTCTGGAAAGGAGCTGAAGGGAGTCAACAATTAAGAGTTAAGTTTGGAATGCATAGAATAAATACCGATGAGTTTGTTAAACAAGGGTCAAAAATATTAAAATTAAGTCAGAAAGAATTTCTTGAAGAGTATAAGAAAGCCTATTGGACCGGTGAAAGGAACACTGAAGTAGTTAAGATTTTCAAAAATAACAAATTAAAAAATTATATTTATTCAGATACTAACCCTATCCATTTACAATATCTTAAAAAAATAGGCCAGGATCTTCTTAATGAAGCTATAAAAGTATTTACTGATAAAAGGAAAAAGTATTATAAATCTTACAAAGAAATATTAAAAGCAATTCATCTGAAACCAAGTGAAGTTATTTTTATTGATAATAAAGAAAAGTATACTGACATGGCTAAAAAACTTGGAATTAATGTTATACTGTATCAAAACCCTAAACAATTAAAAAGAGATTTGGGGAAATTTATTTAAGGAGGGTACTTAAAATGAATAAAGATGAATGTTGTCCAAAATTTGATCCTGACAAATGGGAAGAAAAAGAGTTTGAATGGGAAGAAAAAAAGTTTGTTAAAGATAAAGTGTTTACAATTTTTTACATGCCAATGAACTTTGGTAAAGTAATTACAAAGTTAATGAAAAAAATAAATTCTGCTGGTGCAGAATGTCCAGAGTGGATGAGTTTATCAGATCACACTTCTAAATGGAACATGGACTTGTACATAGCAGTGGATAAAGAAGTTCCAGGAACTAAAAATGTTACCATTAGTGGAAAATTTATTAGTAAAGTTTACGAAGGACCTTACAAGAATACTGGTAAATGGTGTAAAGACTTTTCTAAGTATGCTAAAGAGAAAGGTTTGGATATCAAAAAAGAGTACATGTGGTATACTACATGCCCAAAATGTGCAAAGAAGTATGGTAAGAATTATGTTGTAATCATTGGTGAGATTGCGTATTCCTAAAAGTTATGGAAAATGAAAAGCTAAAATTATTTTTATTCTTATTTTAATTTATTAAATTTTAATTAATAATTTAAGTAAACCATTACAATTCTTTAATATATAATCTGGACTTAAAGATTCTAAGAACTTTTTATCATAAATATGTTCTAAAGAAATTGAGATTATATCTTCTTGAATTGCATTAAGAATATCTGTTTTAGTAGAACTTATTGCGATAAGATTGCTTGTTTTAAACTTTTTTCTAATGTAATCATAGTGAGATTTTCCTTTATCAAACCCACTAATTTTAGTTATTTTTCCTTTTTCCCAAACGCCATCTCTAGCACAAATTATCGTAAAATATTTATCAAGTGTTAAAAGATTAACTAAGTTAGTAATATTCTTTATAGGTACTGTAGTAGTTATTGTGAATATAAATTCATCAGCATTATTTTTTAAGAAGGATTTTACATCCGGAAACATCTTGATATTATTTTCTTCTTTTTTAAGATTCAAACGAAAATCTTTTTCTGTACTAATTAGTATTTTATCATTAACATTATTTTTGTCAACAATTTTCTCATAAGCTATCTTAAACTGTTGTAACGAATTCATCCCACTAGTTTCAACATAAATTTTAGAGAAAAAATTGACGCTTTTCTTAATATTAAAGGATTTTTTTGCATTTTTAGACATTGCTTCTCCAGCACATTTTGCTTTCATAGAATAATTATCGAATATATTCCCATCCATTCCAAAAATTAAAACTTTTTCTGACATTACTTAAAAAGTAAATTTCTTATTATTTAAATTTAACTTAATAAACAACCACAAATCAAAACTAATTTAAACTTTACTGTTTTCTTATTTTATCATGAAATTTCGTGTTCCTAAAAGGTATGGTCAGTCTAAAACTAACACCTGCCCTTTCTGTACTCGGTTAGCTACTGCTAAAAACAAAGATGGCCAAGACGTATGTTCACAGCATAAGAAAGAAGTTATGCCAGAAATTAGGTGCAGTTGCGGTTCGTGGTTAGAATTGTTATCTGGCAAGTTTGGCCCATACTTTAATTGTTTGAACTGTGGAAATGTTAATTATCAGAAAGGTATGGAAATGAAAAGTTTGCCTGTGAATAAAGATCGAGTTAAAGCTCAAGAGAAAAAAGTTACAGTTATCAAAGATAAAAGTCCAATGAGAAAGAAAAAGTCAACTTATCCATCCAATTATGAGTTGGAACAAGAAAATAAAAAAGAAACAGTAGTAACTTCTCGTGACATGGAATATTTTAGTTAAGCTTCTTTTGCTTTTAATATTTCATCTAACTTAGCTGTCATTTGCGCTTTAATCACTTCTGGTTTGTCATACAAGTTGAAACGAGTAATCTCTGGTGGTGTACTGCCATAAGATTCACAACCTTGCTGATAAAGCTCATCAATCCACTCAGTAGCATATCTCTTGTTAACTAAAAGTTGGTAACCCGCATTAACTTCGTGGTCATCCAACGTCCTATTTCCACTCCTTTCTCTTTTTAACTCAAGATATTCTTTTTCAGTCCAGTTCTCTGGTGCACAAGCAACGAAAATGTGTGTTGGCGGATTCCCAAACGCAATTTCATGGCCAGGTAAATCAATATAATCTTGTAAACTGATTCCATCTGGCAATTCTGTTTGATGAAATATCTGGTAACAAGCAGATTCTTCACTCCTACTCCTTATAACAATCTTACCTGCATCTCGTAAAGGTCCTCTAAATCGCAAAAATTCGTCAGTACGATAAGCTTGATGCGCATAAGCTGCTGCCATTGGGTTAATCTTAAAGAGATTACTAAAAGCTTCATTTTCTTCATCAAAATTATTTGGTTTAAACTTTGACCTATTCTGTTCAATAACTCTACAAACTTGTCCAGAACTTCTTCGAGTAGGTTCTTCCATCACCCAAACATCAGCAGAGTTTGGATCAATGTAAGCAGTAATACCATTATCAACACAAGATGCTACTTGTAAAGCACCAAGATATTCTATTACTGCCTGATTAAATGTATGTAATGCATCACTTAACCTTCCTGTGTCTGTTACAAATGATCTTAATGTTTCATGACCTTGATTATATTGTAAGAAATCCTGAGCGTGGAATAGTGCATCTATTTCTGTACCGCTAAGATCTTTTATTGTCATGTCTTTAGCTCTTAAGTGATCCACTAAATCTTTAACTTGCGTACTGGTCCCGCTCATGTCTGGCCCGCCAAGAACTAGGTCTATCATTTTAATCTGTCACCTTTCTTTGATATGTCAAAAATGTAAAACCATCATGCGGTTCTCTATTAGTTTCTTCCCACTTAGAATAATCTATCACGGGAAAGTAAGTGTCACCATCAACATCTCTTTCTACTAAAGTTATTTCTAATCTATCAGCTCGTTTAATACCTTCTCGATAAATTGTAGCTCCACCACAAATAAAAGCTACTTCTTTACCTTTACAATGATCCAAAGCTTCATCCCAAGAATATTTTACAGTAGCACCAGGAGCTTCATATTCTGGATCAAGAGTTAAAACAATGTTTTCTCTACCTGGTAATGGGCGAAATTTTGGTGGTAACGATTCATAAGTCACATCACCCATAATGCATGGATGACCCAGAGTTAATTTTTTGAACCTTTTCAAATCATCAGGAATTCGCCAAGGAAGATCTCCATCTACCCCAATCACACCATTTTTTGCCATGGCAACTATCAAAACAAGTTCTAAATTATCATCTGTCATTTTTTCACCTATGCAGCCATCACTGCTTTACTATCCCATTTATGTGGTTTGTATCCTTGTAACTTAACTACCTCTTTAGCAGGACGTTCAATCAATTCAAAAAAAGGAAGGTCCGCAATTTCAATATTTGGTAACTTTCTTGGTTCTATGGAAAGTTGTTGTAAAATGAAAGGGATATGATCTTTCTTTTCATTTCCTTCACTTTCTTCTGGAGAATTATTTAAATACCATTTTCTTATATCTAAGAAATCTTCTCTTAATGTTGCCCCTTTAACCTTTTCTTGTAAGGATCTTAAATTATCTTTATCTAACAAGAAACTGGATCTTGGAGTAACTCCACAATAAACATGAACATTACCAAAACTATGAATAAACTCTTTTGGAATCATTCCTGTCTCCTTTGCTACCAAATTTCCTAAAAGTGCATATTGGGCAATATTAAATGGCACACCCAAATAAACATCACAAGATCTTTGAAACATATGTGTCCTCAAATTTTCATCATTTGTAACTGTGAATTGTGTTAAACAATGACAAGGACCAAGTGACATTTTTTCCAGTTCTCCAACATTCCATGCAGACATAATGTGGTACCTAGAACCTGGATTAGCTTTTATCCCTTCAATTATATTTTTTACTTGATCCACTTCTTCACCATCTGGATTTGTCCAATGTCGCCATTGATGCCCATAAATGGGTCCTAAATCAGAATCTTGTAAATCAAAACCAGGATCATGCCTCATTTGATCAACATAACTTGCAAATTCATCGTTCCATTCAGGAGTATTTTTCGGGAAAACTTTTTCTAAATTCTGTCTTTTTAGATATCCTTGAAAAGCGTTCATATTCCAAATATCAACACCTTTTTCATCCAAAGTTTTAGCATTTCTTTCTCCTCTTAACATCCAAAACATTTCTTCAGCAACCCATCTTAATGGAGCAGAAGCTTTAGTGGTACATAATGGAAAAGAATCTTCAAGCGGAAAAGCACATTGATCACCAGCTGATACAAGCATAAGTTGACCAGTTCTTTCATTATACTGAGTTTCACCTTCAGCAATTACTCTTTTTAACAAATCATGATACTGTTGCATCATAACACCCCCTTATTGTTAGGATAAGGAATTACTAACTATAATTAAAAGATTTGTAAGATGGCAAATATATTCTCCCAAATATCTTTTGTAGTATTTATTTTTGTGAGAACGCATTTCTTACATTACTAACATTCCACAACAACAATCATTTTAAAGTTAAACAAAAACATTAGTTAAAGATGATAATAGGGGTGACAGGTGCTTATAGCTCTGGTAAGGATTGTGTAGCAGACATTTTGATAAAGATGAATTTCTATCACGTTTCTTTTTCTGACATTCTTCGTGACGAATTAAAGAAAAGGAAAATGAAGATTACTAGAGATCGGCTAATTAGTATAGGTAACGAGCTGAGAACTAAACATGGACCTGACATTCTAGCTAAACTGGCATTAAAAAGAGTACGTGATGGTGAAAATCATGTTTTTACTTCTGTCCGAAATCCGCACGAAGTTAAATTACTTCAACAACGTAAAGATTTTATCATGATAAACGTGGTCGCGCCAGAAACTGTTAGGTTTAAACGAATTTTGAAACGTAATCGGGAAAGTGATCCAAAAACTTTGAAAGAGTTAAGAGAAAAAGAAGCTCTAGAAAATTCTACTAATCCTAACGCTCAACAACTTGGGACTGTTGCCCAGATGGCTAAGATTACTGTAAAGAATGATTCTACCTTAGAAATTTTGGAAAAGAAAACTAGAAAGTTGGTAGAAGATCAAATATTCAAGTTACAAGATAAACGTCCTAATTGGGATTATTATTTCATGAACATTGCAGAAGCTGTAAAGATGCGTTGCACTTGCATGTCTGCTAAAAAAGGTGCTATCATTGTTAAAAATAAACAAATCGTTTCTACTGGTTATAATGGTACACCGAAAAGAATTCGGCACTGTAACGCTGGGGCATGTGAACGTTGTACTTCTCGACATTTAGGTAAAATGAAGTCAGGAATTTATGCTAAACCATGCATCTGTGCTCATGCAGAAGAAAATTCTATAGTACAAGCAGCGCATAATGGTATTTCTACTAAAGATGCTATTCTTTACACAACGTTTACTCCATGTAACACTTGTGCCAGGATGATAATTAATGCTGGTATCCTAGAAGTTGTAGCGAAAGTGGCTTATCCTGACGATGTTGGTACTAAGTTACTTAGAAATGCTGGTGTTAAGCTGAGAGTGTTGAAGTAGAAAATGGGAGCTGAAACTAATAATGGATATTTTTGTGGTCGTTTTATAGATTTTCTAAATTGGAGAAAAGGTGAGGGAGGAGAGCCTATTGCTTCGGGTTTGGAGTTGTCTGTTTCTCAATTTGATGATCATTCTGACTTTGATGACATTACAAGAAGAGCTTTAGCATATGGATTAGAACAGGGTTTACTGGTTGCACATTCTTATGTTAAAAAGACAGATTCAACTTATCCAGATCCTCTGGATATTATTTACACATTACCAAGTAAAAAATAACTTATTTTCCTTATTTTATCCCTATTTCTTCATACATTTCCCAAGGAAATTCATGAAATTCATAATCAGGCAAATCACTAGGAGATCTATGTAAAGCATAAACAAAATTATCAACACCAAAAAGTCTAACAACTGTTTCATTGTCATGCCCTTCTTGCTTTACTTCTCTAATTCTATACTTAGAACCTGGCCTATTTGCATCAATTATTATGTCAAGTGATTGATTATCTTCGGGTCCAATAAAAACACAGCCAGCACCAATTGTAAACACTAAATTCCTCGTACCCAAACTAGGTTTAAGAATAACATCAGAATTAGATAATGCTCGAAACAAATCTATATAATCCATACTTCCCATAAAAACATAACTAACATAAGATTATTTAAAGATTTATTTACTCGGTGATATAAAAAACCACATTAACAGATTATCCCCACAAAGTAACAAAATTTTATAAAAACGTGCACTTTCTAAACATTACATGACATATTTAGTTTTAGACCTGGACAATACTGTATGGAATAAACAATGGTTAGATAATAAAGCATACAGAATAGTTAGTAAAATGGTCTTTGGTAGAATAATTCCAATGTTATTCCACCCAATCACCGGTGAAAGAGATCATGACTTTGCAAGACATTCTAATCACGAAATTTGGAAATACAAAATTGAACAAGTGTTAGATTCCAGAGAAGAATTATCGGTAGATGGTAGAATTTCTAATATTGAGCAAGTTGACATTAATGATCTTGTTGAAAGATTAGGTCCAGCAGCTGTTGGTTATTTAAGTTTTGAACCTGAAGCTCAAGAAAAAATTCAAATAAATTTACCTCCAGAAAAATTAAAAGAACTTTCAGATTATGTTACTACTATCGGAATTGCTTCTTCAGGCGCAAGAGAACTTCAAGAACATCTTTTATCTAAATTAGGTTACTTTAACGATGAGTTAAGAAACATATTAGATTACAGATTTTGTACTTTCGCAGATGAAGGTAGAGACAAGCAAAGTCTTATTGAAAGGTCTATTGAAAAATATGTAAAATCATATAGACAAGAACCTAAAGTTTTGGTTTACGTGGGAGATTCTGAACAAGATATGTTTGCAACGAAAAGTTTAGACAGATCACACTCAACTACTTTCAAAGCAGTAGGTGTTCTAACTGGAAATTCTACTAGAGATGAACTTTATGGAAATGGTGCTGATTTAGTTTTACCTTCGTTAGATGACACAGAAAGTTTAAGTGAACTAAAATTATTTTTACTAAGATTACAAGATGGAATCTAAAAAATATGACATCGTTGGACTGGGAGCATGCGGGATTGATCAGATAACTAAAGTTAAACAGTTCTCAGATAAAGATAATAAAGTTACTTCTAACAATGTTACAGTTTACGAAGGTGGCGTTACAGCTAACAATTTGGTTCAGGCAGCAAAGCTAGGGCTAAACACTTTATGGTGTGGAATGTTAGGTAACGATAACTTTGCTGAACATCTTATTGAAAAGTTTAAAGAGAATAATGTTGAATTTAATGTTAAAAGATCTGGTCAAACTCAGTTCTGTTGGATCATTGTTAATGAAGATGGCGAAAAACAAATTTATATCTTCCCGAACACTACCAATTTGTTAACTCCAGCAACTGTTGAAAATAATTTCAAAGACATTATTGAACAAAGTAAACATTTCCACACTGAGATTGCAGTAATTCGATTAAATGCGGCAATTAAAGGAGCAGAAATAGCGAGACAAGCCAATTCTAAAGTTTTCCTTGACATTGATGGTGATGTAGATTACCTTCTTAACAAAGCTAAAATTGGTACAAAAGAAGAATTGTTTGAATTGATTAGACTATCAGATGTTATCAAACTTTCAAAATCTGCCGCTAAACAATTAGCTGGAGATAAAGAAATTGTTGAAATTGTTAAAGAACTCTTACAAAACGCTGAACTTGTTGCTATCACTTTAGGCGAAGATGGTTGTTATGTTGCAAATAAAGAAGAAATTGTTAAATGTCCGGCTTACCAAGTTAATTGTGTTGACAGTACTGGTGCTGGCGATGCTTTCATGGGTGGATTATCATACGCTGTTCTTAACAATTACAGTTTGAAAGAGATTGGCTCATTCGCTAACGCTTGTGGAGCTCATTGTAGTACACAAATGGGTGCAAGAAGTTCTGGCAGTTTAAGTGATGTTAAGGGAATTATTGAAAATAACCAAAAAAATTAATTTAAGATTACCAAAACTTTCTCTCTGCTCTTATCCCCACGCTTAATCTCGACTTTTAATTTAAACTGTTTCTTGAAGAATTTGACTAATTCTTGGTTAGCCTTGTTCTTATCAGGTACTGCTTGTAAATATATCTTCACCCTGCCAGCTTCTTCTACAACATCTTGCCGAGAAGAGTTTGGTATCACTCGTACTGGTAGAAGATTATTCTGTATATAGGCCAAAAGCTGTTCTTTAGTTAGCATGTGAAGGAAAACAAAATTAAAGTTTTTAATAATTGCTGTTAGAAGAAGTTAATCTAAGAAAAAACAATCATAACAACCGATCTTAGAAGCATTCATGCTCCTCGTCCAATCATAACCTTCCTTGCTTATAGAAAAAACTCCGGGCTTACCATCATCAAAAGCGTTTAAAGGTAGATGAGGACATCTTTCAGTATTATGAAACATAGGAATATAAATTACTCCATCATGGTTACCAGAACGTTGCCAGATTTCATTAAAAGTTCTTCCATCAAGACCCCTATCGGTAAGATCAATCATTTCAACTTCGTACAGATCAATTTCACCTTTAGATTTAGCATTTTCAAGAAAATTTTCTAAAGAAACTTTAACAAAGTCTCCTTTATCTTTCCTATCTTGCTCTTTTCCACCAATTAATAAGAATTTAAGTTCATGAAGATATTCTATTTGATAAACAAAAGACAAATATTCACGCCAAGCTTTTAGATCACTTATTATCACTGTAATTTCTCACCTTTTCCTTGACGTTGTCCAATTAGTTATTAACATCATACATCTCAGAATATAGCTAGCACTAGTAATACCGCTAGCTAAATAGAGTCAACCTTGTTACTATTGTCCTTAACAATTTAATCTTTTTCAAGTTCTTCTAACTCTTGCCGCAACTCACTGCGTTGCGTGCTTAACTTATCTAGTTCAATTTTTTTAAATGGATTGATCTGGTTACGATCAGAGTCCCATTGTAGCGGTCTTATTTTCCCTTCTAATACATCAAGGGTAGTTCTAATTTCCAAAATACGTTCTTGGGACATAATAAAGCCAGGTGAAGAGTAAGAATATAAAGGTTTTGGAAGAAAAGTGGTAAAAATAGCTTTAATTAATTTATTATTAATTTTAACTCATTCGGATGAGCAATAGTGTAATCCGCAATCTCCTCTTCACCACCACTTGGATGTCCCCATGTCACAAAAATAGATTTACAATCTTCAATTTTTCCTCGTTCTAAATCACTTAACTTATCTCCCAAAGAATACTTAATTAAACCTTTTTTCCTTAATTCTTTAACATCTGCTTCTTGGTTTTTTACTCCAAGTTTTGGTGGTTGTCCATAGATGTAATCAAATTCAAATGGAATTTCAGCTATTTGTAACATACCCGAAATAATATCAGTTCTAACTCCAGAAATTATTGCTAATTTATATCCTAAATATTTTATTCGCTGTAATTGTTCTATCAACCCTTCTGGTACAATACTTTGTTTATATGTTTTCGCCACCAAGAACATTCCAATCTGAAACAGGTTCGTTGAAATTTGATTTTGTATATCTTCACCGCTTAATTCCATAAAGTCTAAATCGTTCTTTCTATACTTTACTTTTGCATCTGTCTTTAAACCAGTTAATTTTTCAACAAATTTTCTGTTTATTTTATAAAAAATTTCAGGATCTGCGTGCTCTTCTTTTTTTGGTAAAGATTTTTGTAGTACTTTTGCTCTAAAAACATTAGCTTCTTCAATTATCTCAGCCTTAACAAGAGTTCCAGCAAAATCGATTAGTATTATCTTTTCAGCCATATAACATAGGAATCATAATTGATATTATAAAACTTACCAAAACCATAATCAAAATCATAAAAAACAACATCTAAATACAAGCACATAAATTCTTTTAAAGAAAGTTATATAAGAAATAACTTAAATGAAAAAATCAGTGTCTAAACTTATCAACGAAAAGAATCTTCTTTACACATCAATTGCAGTTAGTATTATTGGCTTAGCAATCTTATTCTTCTACGCTGAAGAAATCAAATTAGTACCTACTGGTTCTTTAGACGAAATTATGGTAGAAGAAGAAGTTAGCGTATATGGTAAAGTTAGTAAAGTGTCGCAGTACGATACAGTAACGTTTATCGAAGTTGACAATTATGTAACTGACACTACTAAAGTGATCTTGTTTCAAAACCAAGATTTAGCGTTGGAAGAAGGTAACGTTGTTGAGATTTCAGGTACAGTGGAAGAATACGAAGGCGAGCTAGAGATCATCGCTAATTCTGTGGAAATTGTTGGAAGATAATATTATCATCGACAATAACTATCAAAAGCGTTAGTAGTTAAATCGTCTAAATATGTTACAGTATAATCTAATTCTGTAATAAGATCATCAGTATCATTTATACGAACATACCTATCTAACTTAGTATGTGGTACATCAGAGCCAATAATTCTTGCTTTTGAAGTAATAAGAAATAAATCTGAACTTTGAGGGCGAACCCTTATTTCAACAGCACAATTTTTTGGTTGTTCATTCCTTTCTCTTGAAACATTTCTTTCACGAATATCAGTTACGTAAATATGATCACCATCATGTTTGCCAAGATAGTCTAAAAGATATGGGATATCAGCAAAATCGATATCTGGAGAACGTATTTTACTATTATTCTTTATTGTTCTTTTTGAAGTTAAATAATCATCTGCTTGAGAAACTAAAGTTGATAAAGAACTATTGACACTTTCTAAATCTCTTCTAGATAAATCAAAACCGCCTTGAGTTGAAGATTTTTTTAATTCAGCTTGAACAGATACTAAAGCACCTTCAGCTGCTTTATAGAAAGCTTCTGCAACACTATGACTTACTTCTTCAATAGGTAAACCAGTATCTATTGAAAATCCAACATTGGTGCTTCCATTGCACCATGAAAGATAAACATGATTAGATAAAACTTCTACAGTAAGATTATGTTCTACATAATATTCAATACCGCCACGAGCAAATGGATCTGAATTAGGCACATTAGCACCGCCAGTAAATCTTTCATCAATTGGGATTTCTACTAAAACCATTATTTATTTACCTTAGTTTAGTTTAATTATGAGAAGTGGTTGGACTTTATTTTTAAACTTTTTGGTAACTTGACTACTTAAAAGTAGTTTAAGAGTAGTTAATAAAAACTAATTTGGCGTATTTCAACTTTTTTAACTAAAAAACTTACAAGAAAAATAAAAAATAAAAAGTTAAAAATCCTCCCTCAGCTTTCTAAATTTATCAACTTCTGTTCTCAACCAAACAGGCCAAAATTCTTCATCAATCGGATAACTTGCATCCAACGCCTGAAAAGAACCGGGGCCGGTAGCATCTTCTATAACTTTCCTTTTGTTATATTTAACTTCATTAACCCCAATCAATTTTGCAACAGCATCATTTATTTAATCAATAGACTTACCATAAGGAGTCTCATTTTCAAAAGCTCTTTGGACAGCCAATTCCCTAATACACTTTTCTCCCCGATGCCATTCTTTAAATGAAGGAAACATCATAGGGGCATAAGAAATCCAAAATTCTAATTTCTTAATCCCAGCATTATGAGCGACCCAAACACTTCCCCCTTCACTAACACTCCCTTTAACAATACTATCATCACCCATAGCAACGTTCTTCCCCCTTAATAAACTTTCAATTCCACCAAATTTCAAACCAACTTCATTAGCTCTAACCCTTCTTGCTGCTTCTTGGAATGTTCTAACAGCCTGTGCCTGTTTTATTAAAGCAGGATAAACAGTTGTCAATCCTATAAACCTTTCAAAAGCTTTATGATCTCTTATTGTAATGTTATCAGTATCAGAAAGATCAAAAGCATTATCCATCAAACTATCTCGATAGGCTTCAAAAAGTCCCATTGTAACACCCCAACCAGAGTCAGGGTTAGGAATCACAATATCAGCACTGGACTCACCATAAATTTTAAACAGTCCCCTTCCTAACTCAGTCCTAATAGAAAAATTTTCTACATCTCCAAACAAAGATGCAGGATGTCCAAAATAAACTGCTTGAAAAACGTCAGGCAACATACTTTCTTCTCTAACCCTTTGCATTTCAATTCCATTAGAAGAACATATTGCCATTTCTGCACCATCAAACTCTCTTTTAATATCTCCAGCAAGCCGAGTATGAGAACAAGATTCTGAACTAACAACAAAAGAATTGCCGATATTGCCATAACAAAATGGTTCAAAAGCTCTATCATCATTCAAAGTGACCATGTAAGTTTCTTTACCATCATTAACAAGAGCAACCAAGGCAAAAGTTGCCCTACCATGTAGTTTATCAACAAGTTTTTTACCTGCACTAAAATTTATCCCTTCCTTAGAGATATATTTATGGAGTAAAGCGCCAACAACTTCTGTCTCATTCCTGGTTCTAAAATGATAATCATCTTGTAATTCTGCTCTCAATTCATCGCTATTAATTAAACAGCCATCCATAGCAACAGAAATATGATATCTAGTATTTCCTTTTGGAGAAACTTCTAAAGGTTCAGCATTATTCTTTTCAGCAATTCTGTTTTTAGTATAACCAACATCACCAATTGCAGCAACAGGTCCTAACCCTTGCATCATGTCTAATAAATCGCCATTAAGAACATTACCAATTCTTCCTAGATCTCTGTGTACATATAAATTATTTTTATTACCCACACAAACACCAGCACCATCTTTTCCTCTATGTTGAAGACTTCCAGTTGCATTAAAAATGTTCTCCATTAAATTAGAATCTCCAGGAGAATATACAGCTGCTATACCATCCATTTTTCATCTACCTCTAATTTTAATCCATTTAGGATAGATTTCCCATCAAAATGTAACACACCATCTTCGTTAATAGCGTACCTACCTTCCGCTAAATAAAGTAATGTTTTTGGAAAAATGTCCCAATCACCAACTTCTTTCAATTCTTCTTGACAAGCATCTGCCATAACTTGAATTATACCATCACTTCCAAGAGGGGTGGTTTCATAATCTACTTCCAGCGGCCGAGATATCATTAACAATTGACCACCATCAACTTCTTCTTCAATGATATGCGTACTAGAACGCAGACAAGGTTCCCCAGCAAGTAATGCATCGCGTACAGCATCGTCACCAGTATATTTTCGCTGGCCAGCGTCATCAAGTATTGACAAATCTGCTGGATGGACATTAACACCAAGGAAAGCATTTCGTAAAACTTTTGTTGCAACACTCATATACCCGCCAAACACCGCTACTGTAGCTTCGTAAGGTGCTAAAGCACGTACAGTTTCTTGATCATATTCTTCCCTGGTTATCATGTCACTTAGAGGTTTATCACGTTCGATGTAAAAACGTTTAATTCCCCTAACAATAGCTGGCAAATCATAATCAACAGCAATGTCTACTGCATTACTATGCTTTCTGTTACTAAAAATAGCGACCATCTTAAAGGGGGACTGGCCATGTTCATCTTTCAATTGCCTTTCAAATTCAAGAATTTTCCTTAAGTTAGAACCGCTACCGGACATTAGACCCACCATCCGCATCTGACCATCAGCAGGATCATACAATTTTCGAAGTTTTTCAATTACCATCTTAAAGATATCACCTCGACCGATACCCAACGTCTAACAATGTCTGGTTGATGCTAAGTGGGTTATCAAACCTAGTAAAATCAAACTCTTTGCCAGACAACCTCTCATAAAGTTCAACATACCTTGCTGCAGTTTCAACTACTACCTCATCATCAAGTTTGGGAATCATACCAGAACTAGAATCAAAACCTCGTTCTAAAAGATAATCTCTAACAACCTGTTTAGATAATTCTCTGATTTTAATTTCAGGATGGTCACTAATCAAACCATTAACATTATCCCACATACCAGAACCCATATGATTTCTTATTCTTGGCCATTTTGATTTCCAATCATCCAATTCCATAAAACGTGACGAATCTGGGGTATCAACTTCATCTATCAAATAAAGTCTTCCTTCTTCATCTAAACCAAACTCATATTTAGTATCAACAAACCCTAAACCAACTTTACTTGCTCTCTGTGAAGCACGAGAAAAAAGTACTAAAGATTTATTTCTCATTAATCTGGATAGATTTTCCTTATCAAAAGGAACGCCACTTTCAGCAAGATTTTTTCCAAGATACCCCACCATTTCACCAAAAGTCAAATCTTCATCATTTTCAGTTTTCGTTGTTGGAGTGAAAATAGGATTTCTTAGCTTTTCATAGCGAAGCATTCCATCAGGCAATTCAATACCACATTTTTCCTGATCACCAGCTTCGTAACCTTTTGCCATACTACCCCACATATAACCTCTAACAATACATTCCACACCAGTATGAGTTAACTCTCTTTGTACCATTACGTTAGGATGTGGTGAACTCATAAGAACGTTAGGAACTGTATGTTTAGATGCACCAAAAGCCTGTTCAGCAATAGCGTTTAGAACTGCCCCTTTGTAAGGTATTGCTCGATCAAGAACATGATCAAACGCAGAAACGCGATCAGAAGTCACCATTAGTAGTACATCTTGCCCAGTAGGATCTTCCGCACGATACAAGTCTCTAATTTTACCATTTTTCCATAAGTCAAAATCGACCAATCCGATATCAGTAATCACATCATCAACTCTTTCAGAAATATTAGACCTAATTAGATTTGCACGACTCATTTAACATCCACCCCCATAAATGCTTAAGCAGCATGTAAAAATGAATCATTTAACCTTTATATTAATTAGTCTATTGGAAAATATATTATCAAGAGATTGAATCAAAAATTCAAGCCTTTATCTTTAATCTTTTCTTCCAAAACAGGTAACCAGAATTTATCAAAAGTTTGATTGTAAGCATTGTAAAAAAATTTTAGTAACGCAGTATTATCTTTTCCATTTATTGCTTTCACAAGAGACCTACGATAAGCTGTTGACTGAGTACCTCGTACTAAGAAAGGCGGATATCCTAATTTTAGTAACTCATTCAACATAATTAAACGACTTAACCTACTATTTCCATCTTCAAACCCATGAACTCTTTGAAGATCTTTATGAAATTCAATAATTCTTTCAAAATCATAAATTTTACCTTTATTTTGATAATACTTTTGTAATGCATGTTTGTATTCTTTTCTCACATTTTTTGGTTCAACAGTAAATGCTAAACCTTTAAGATCGCCAAACGTAACTTCTTTATCTCTAAACTCTCCAGCAAAAGGATAAATCCCAGAATAAATGATCTTGTGAAGATCTTTTATCTGTTTAGGACTTCTCAAATGAGTTTTTCTCAATTTTGAATAAGCATTTTTAAGTTGAATATAAAGTGGAATATCTAACTTGTTAATTCCTTTTAATCTTACTTTCCTCTTTTCTTCTATTGCTTTAGCTACATCATAACTTATAGTTCCACCTTCCATAGCCATACTATTAACAAGAAAGGTTCTAAGAAATTCATCCATGATTTCTTGCCTATCACTTTTAGTAAGAAATTTAGACAAAACTAAGAATATAGCTCTTTTTTCCTCAATTTTATTTAATTGTTCTCCATAACCAAAAAACTTAGAAGTCTTTTGATTATTTTTGATATAATTTATTTTAAAATTAACAATTCTTTGAATTGTATCTTTGTTAATTATCTTAAAATCTTTTAGACTTTTACCTTTAGGTGCATAGAATGAAAATTTTTTCACACTTTCCTTTACTCTAAAACTATGTTCCACATAATGATACTTTTTCCCATTAACTTGTTTGGTTCTTTTAAACATATTACCCCTACATTTTTACAACTTTTTAAACTTTTCGTTTTTACCACTACATTTTTACAGAAAACCAATTAAAATTTAATTTTAATAAAAGTTTATAGAAGAAGAGGTAAATGTTACATTTTTGTTAAAAAAAACTAATACCCTGCCCAAGAATTGTCAGGTGTGGCCTAAAAAATTATTGGGCAAGGTTTTTGAATGAAAACATCATAATTTTTTACAAAATGAAAGATCTTATCTTCTAAGAACTTGTTCTAAACCATATTTTATCAAACCCTTATTGACATCACAAAGATCTCTCCCTTCTTCCCGGGTCATAGGACAATTACCAGCACAATGATACTTTATAAAACAAGGGTTACAATATTCTGGCGCTAAAGCTTGTTGCTGTAAATTAGCAAGTTTTTCATCATCAACAGTTAAATGACCATCTTTAAGAGCCCCATAATTAAAAATAGTACCATCTGCATCTCCTTCACAAGCAGTAACAACACCCCCCGTAGTAACAACCATTGAAGGTAAACCAACTGCTCCACAAAAAATGGTAATAAGATCTTTAATAGATCGTTCTCCAGAAGTACTTACATTAACTCCAAGATTTTTTCCTAATTCTTTTGCCTTAATATAACTTTGAACATATTCTCTTGAAAGAGAAACTCTTTCACCTACTCGTGCTCTTCCAGCAGGAAAAGAAGGTTCAAAATTAAGTTCATAATTGTTACCAACATTCTCATAAAAGAAAGAAACAATTTCATTCATCTGTTTAACAGAATTTTCTGTTATTGTAGATCTTAAAATAAATCTTCTTAGATTATCGTTAAAATATTTTGCTGTATCTAAAACTTTATCAAAACTACCTTTTCCTCCTTTAGTAGGCCTTTGTGAATCTTGAATATCTTTAAATCCATCAAAGGATAAAGCAATACTGTCAAAATTTCTTACAACATATTCTCTTTTTTCATGTTCATAATAACCATTAGTAGTAATAGCAAGACGGGTCTTAATTCCTGATTCTTTTTCTTTCTCTCTTAACAATCTCACACTTTTTTTTAACAAAGGTAATGCAAGTGTTGCTTCACCACCAGCAACATAAGAAACTTTCAATTCCTTAACATCTCTTTCTTTTCCTTTTTCAAATGCTTGACTAATTGCTTCTTCTAACAATTCCTCACTCATAAAAGATTTCATACCAGCATCTGCGGCACAATAGTTACAATCTAAAGTACAATCTCTTGTTAATTCTAATGAAAGGTGAAAATAATTACCATTGCCACGTGCAATTGGATTAATTTTAGTCTCAAGTGCCCGTTCTAAAGAATTTGTTATTTGGTGTAAACCTGTATGATTAATATCACTTGAGAAACCATCCTCACTAATAAGTTCTGCTAGTTGGATATCAACTCGGAATAATTTTTTAAGAAGAGGTGCATAAAGTAGCACCCCCTCTCTTTCACTTGGTATCAAAAAGACATCTTCCCCTTCAAAGGTTAAGTGTTCTTTCATTTTTCCTAAAATAGGTACATTGTACAATCGTCGCCAGTGTCATAGTTTATACATGTACAACCATATCTTGAACAACTTTCTTCAGCCTTAATAAAATCTAAATCGGCTTCTCCAAGAACACCGCACTTGTATCCTTCTGATACCATCTCTGTACCTTTTAATGTTACAACTTCTCCCCTTGGTTCTTCTAATCTCATCTCTAATTCCATTTTTATTTTACCTCCTAGTTTTCACAAAAAATCTTTGTGAGCATTATATCTTCTTTTATTTTCCAATTCTCTTTCCAACAAATAGATCTCAGAATAGTTATTTCCCCCATTCATAAAAAAGAAAGGATCATTTTTTTCATTTTGCAAGTCGATAATTCTGTTGTGAATATGAAATTCATCTATTTCATATCCTTCCACTGCAAAGTATTCAGAAAGAGTTAATATTCCACTTATAATTGGAACAAATAGTTTATCATAAAAGAACGAACCTACTTTATCACTTAAATCTTCATCTTTCATCTTAATAAATCTACCCCAGTATAATATTCCTTTCTTGTAATTGCAAGTTTAGATTGATTATCCAACCCCATAGGATAACTAACAGTAACAGAACTTCTTTCATTTTGCACTAAACCTTGATTACATGCCAAATTATACACTGCAACCATCTTGCTAATATCTCTATCAGAAGTTAAAACAGCACAAGATTTATCTTCAACATCGGCAGTATAGATAGCAGAAGCAACCAATTTCTCATCTGTAAAATTATCATCTTTATGATCTTCTTTTTTAGCTTGATATGTTTTAGTTAATTCCTTAACTAATTCAAAGTAACCGCCATATGCTTCATTTTCTTTAGCAGAAAGACTAAATCTATTAAATCTACTATCTTTCAATAAAGAGAAAAAAGAATGTTGAAATTTTCTAATTGATGAAATGAATTCTCTTGAAGTCCTATTATATTTTCCTATGTTTGAAGCTTCTCGTTCTAACTTAGTATATCCTTTACAAGCTTGTAAATAAACATCCCAAGGGATTAAAATCTTTTCAGGATTATCGTTAAGCTGTTCCCTCCAGAAATTAATAGTTGTACCATAACCTCTAACAACATCTGAACCATTTTTTTGAGACATTAAGGTATTAAGCCTTCTTACTGGATTAGGAAAAATATTATCAAGAAAGATAGTATCTGAAGAATTGATCATATCACTAGCTCTTCTTTGATACTCTCCTACAAAATTTCTTGTTCTGGTTTCAAGATCAAACATAACATTTACTAACTAAGCCAAATACTTATACTTTTTCCAATAATTATAATAACTAGTTATAACGTTATAACTTTTAGAAAAGTTTAAATACCTGTGGCACATAATAAGTTGTATGAGAAGAAAAGTGTCCAAGATTGGTTCAAGTACATTAATGGTAAGTCTCCCTGCTAAATGGGTAAAAGCTAACCATATCAATAAAGGTGATGAAGTCGAGATTATTGAAGAGGGTAGTAAATTAGAAATAGTTTCTAATAAATCTAGACCAAACAAAGATAAAATTATTTTAGATGTAAATGATTTTGGCACATATACATTAAGATGTTTAGCAGCAATGTATAGAAAAGGATATGATGAGATAGAGATTAGATTCACTGAACCAGGAATAATTAAAAAAATTCAAGAGTATGTAACTTACTTAATCGGTTTTGAGATAGTTAAACAGGGTAAAAATTTTTGTATTGTAAGAAGTATTTCAGATGGGTTGGAGATGGAATTTGACTCTGTATTAAGAAGAACATTCTTATTATTATTGTCAATGGCCGAAGATAGTTTAGGTATTATTAAAAAGGGCAATATTGAGGCCCTTAATGACATATATTATCTAGAAGAAACAAACAATAAATTTACAACTTTCTGTCGAAGATTATTAATTAAAAATTCGCATAATAACTGTAAAGAAGTTCCTTCAATCTATTACGTTGTTGAAGAATTAGAAAAAATAGCTGATGAATACAAATATCTTTGTTATTATTTAACTAAAAGAAATGATAAAAGTAAGATATCAGATGAAACATTAAAAGTTTATCAAGAAGTAAACAAATTGTTAAGATTATTTTACGAATCTTATTATAAATTTGACATCAATAAATCTTTAGAGATATCAAGAAAAAGAAAGAAAATCATTAAAGATATTTATACAAAGTTTGATGATGAATCGAAAAAAGAGATTAGAATATTACATCATTTGATTAATATTACACAAATGACTGCTAATATGTCAACTGTTTATTTAGTTGCTAAAATTTAAGCAACTTTTTTACAAGCACTTTCATATAAAGGTTTAGCTAAACTTTTTCCTCTTTCAGTTAAACGTTGAAAAGAATAATCAATCTTTTTAACTGCCACTTCTTTACCCCAAATTTCTAGATACTTATCAAAATTACTTTCTTCAAAGAAGGATATTGCATCAGCATCTTTTAACACACACATTTCTTTGTAGAGAAGATGGTCTTCAGAAAGACCAACTTCATGGCATCGTACTAAACAAAGAATATCTTCTAAAAATTTTGGTTTTATATTTAAGTCACCTAAGAAATTTTCTACAATCTGTGTTGATCTTTCAGCATGTTCCTCTTTATAGTCAGAATAACTCCTACCAACATCTCTTTTCCTATCTACAGCAAATGCCCTTTCAACATCATGCATTAAAGCAGCTATCTTAACTTTAACACTTACATTACAATCCATTCTCTGAACCCACTTCTCAACATCGCAAGAATGCTCTACAAAGTTTCTTGGATCAGAATTTTGCACACATTTATTGATATAATTTTTGACTCTTAGGTAAACTCTTTCTTCATTAAATTTTGTCTCCCGAACATAAGCCCTATATTTTTCTTTCAAATCGGTCAAACCTAATTTGTCCATCAATCCTATAGCTTTATTGTAATGAAAATCAGCTTCGTCAATTTCGCCCAATTTACAGAAGCTACTAGCATGACATACCGAATTATGTAAAGCAAAACAAAGATATTGTTTCTTAACTTCTTTCAAATCAACATTTTCCCCAAAGACAATTTCTAAGGAACTAGCTACTGCCCCTATCACTTCATCTTCCGATAAACCTTCATCTTTAACATGATAAGCAACATTTTCTAAAAAGTAAGATAAGTCAAACATCATATTACCTTTTCTAAGTTCTTTAGGATCTATGATAGTATAATCATCTAACACATTTCCAACATAAAAGTCTCCATGCAAAACAACATTAAACGATTCATTAGATAAATGAAAATCAATAAAATGTTTATGTGCTTCATAAAAGTCTAGAAAATGTTCATTGAACCCTAATCTTTTAGGATCACATTTTAAATCATTAGTTTCCCCAGAGTTAAGTTTTCCAATAGTTTCTTTTATAACTTTTTTATTTCTACCAACAAGAACTCTTTCAATAAAGTTTTCTAAGTAACTAATATCTTCAATTTTGTGCTTCACAGTTTCGTTATTTACTTGATCTTCTAAGATATAACCTTTCTCTGAAAATTTTCTAGTAGTTGACTTATGAAAAAAATTTAAACTATCAACAGCATGATTAAGAGAAGCTAATTTTTCATCTCTATCCATAACTGTAAAAATATCATCTAAACTTCTTGATGGTACTCTTTCTAAAACTAAATGATAATTATAACCATCTTCTGTTTTATGATATCTTAAAGCTAAAGGTCGAGTAAATTTAATTTCAGGTTTAAGCGCTTGGTTTATCGATCTAGTTACTAAGAAATCTAATTTTGCTTCAGCCTCATCATGAAAACTTTTAACAATAAAAGAATACCTTATTGGAAAATTTTCATCAACTAATAAACTAATTCTAGAAGTACCTTTATCATATCTTTCAAATTGAACTTTACCTTTTTCTTCAAGTTTAAATACTTCAGGTATAACCCAACGCCAACTGCGTCTTGATATCGTTCTAAAGATAACCTTTTCTATATCATCAAGACTTTCTAAATCTTCTTCTCTAATTTCATCCTTTACAAAATCAGATAATCTCGCCATTAATACATAAGCAAAAGGAAAATCATGGTGCATTGACATTAAAAGATTCTTCCTTGCCTTGAGAACATAATCTTTACTTTTTTCAAAATTATTTGAATCATATTCCATCATTGCCAATTCTAAACAAACATTTCCAATTTTACTTCTTAACTCTCTAGCTGAATCAAATTCTCTTGCTATTTCAGAACCAGCTAATGCTTCTTCAAAACACATTTTTGTTAAATCTGTTCCAAGATCTAGTTCACTATCTAAATTTAATATTGAACCAACACTACGATAAGTTTCTTTAGAAATTCCAGATCCAGATAATTGTTGTCCTAATTTAAACCAAGAATAACTGAGATGTCCGATAACGTCTTCTTCTTTTTTACCTTCTTCTAATGATCTTTGGTAACATTTAACAGAATTAACAAAACCATCTACTCTTTGATCCAAACTTCTTGCTAATCTACCACAGACCTGATGGGCTTCCCCAAGTTCACTATAACTGATGTCTAACCTTAACTTAAATATTTGTTTTTCTCTTTTTTCCCTATTTCTTATTTCTCTTTCAACTGCTTCTTCAAGTTTTATGATACCATCCTTAATGACCTTATAACTTTTTTTAACATTTCCTTGTAATATTTTACTCCTTCCTTGAATACAGATATATCCTCTAACTTGATCACTGTCCCCTCTATTTTCAATCAGATTACTAGCATTAACATAAGATTCTTCACATAACCTTATTACTAAATCATTCAAATTCATTTAAAATCTCCTTCAGAGATACCAATAGATTTTCCCAAAATAATGTAAATCTTCATGGTATTATCTTCTTCTTTAATCTCGTTTAAAGTTTCTTGATCAAAAAAACCTTTACTAATTTTAGAAGCTAATTTAAGCAAACATTCTGCAATCACATGAGAATCCTCTTTCTTTTCTCTACCAAAACTCTCCCTTTTCTCAGCATAATAAGCAGCTTTAATAAAATAAGTGATCGATTCGTCCCCATCATTTTCTTCAAAGAATCTGGCTAATTTGAGATTGTTAATAGCTAAATAATATAAGTTATGAACTGAAATTCTCCCAGTATCTAGAACTTTCTCTTGGTATTCTACTGTCTTTTTTAAGTGTTCTATTTTTCCACTTTTGTGATATAAAGAACGATAAGCGCTAACTAAAGAATTATAATTGTTAGGGTGTTTGTTCCCCTCATTTTCACTTTCTTCTAAATTTTCAATAGCTGAATTGAGAGCGGTAAGATCTCCAGTAAGATCATATAAATTGTAATAGTTACTTCCTAAAAAACTAAAATCCATTGCTGAATATTCAATGGCATCTTTAAGTTTCTCTTCATATTCTATAACTTTTTCTAAATGTTCTATTTCTCCAAATCTATTAAATAAATCACGAAAGCTATTTCTAAGACATATTGAATTTTTAGGGCTAGGGTTTCCCCTAGCTTCACTTTTTTCAAGATTATCAATAGCAGAACAAAGAGCTACAGTATCATTAGTAAGTTCATATAGACGATAATACTCTATCCCTAAAAAACTAATCTGTTTACTTGGTTTAGGACCATCAAAATTTTCATTATCACATCTCCGATTATAATCTCTTTCAACAGATCTTATATGTTCTTCACGATTTTCTATTTCTTTCAACAGAACTTTAGCTTCTAAAGACACATTTTCTCTTCTAAAACATTTAAATCTTAAATTTCTTTCAAGATCTGCCAAATCTGGAGATTCAAATACATTAGATCTATCTCTAGACAAGTGAGTCATTAAAGTATATTTTTTGGCAATTCTTTCTAGAGAATAATTAGATATTTTAGAATTATTTAATTTCTTAACAAATATTTCTTTGAGATCACCATCAATATTATAAACATGACACAAATAATCATAAAGAATTTCTTTCTTCTTCTCCTCACCAACTTTTTTAGCTTCTTCCCATTCAAGTCCTTTATAATCTGGAATAGAATTAGTCATTATTACTAATTCTCTAACCCTTATCCAGGACCTAGCAGGTGCCCAATCATATAAATCATATAAACTAATAGGTTTCGTTCCTCTCCTCCTAGGTCTACTTGGTGCTGTACTCCAAGAATTAGGTGGAGCAACAGGTTTATGTTCAACAATTCCTTGTTGCCTTAATAATTCATCTAAGGCAATTTTATCTTCATCATCAGACATTACAAAAAAAAGAAATTTACAATCTTATAAAAACCTTGTGTTTGTTTTCTACTTAAGGGTAGTATAATCTTAAGATAATTTTAATAATATTTTATTCCACCAACATCACTTCAACCCTTTCCTTTCCAGCACCAATGTTTTTACGTTTAAGTTTTACAGTTCCAATCTCTGTAGTATTCTTAACATGTGTACCGCCGCATGGCGCTTTCCATTCTTCACATACCCATGAACGTTTGTTTGGCTGATCTTCGTCTGGATATGTTTGAATTTCGTGACTTTGGCTCAAGAATTTGTTAGCTTGTACTTCCATCTCTGGCAACATTGGAGAAATGCTTTCATCCATCTCATAATCTAACCGGCCTTTATCTACGCTAATGTTAGATCCGATAAGTTTCTTTAACCCAGTCTTTTCTGCAAACAAGAAATAAATTAAATGTGCAGCACTGTGCAGTTTCATGATTTTGTATCTTCTGTCCCAATCGATCTTAATTGTAACTTGATTACCTTCTTTGAAAGGTAATGGCATTTTATCTTCTGCAAATGTATAAACAATGTCTGTTTTATCTTCACTAACTCTAGCACTTTCTACAGTAACATCATTTATCGTACCAAAATCTGAAGCTTGACCGCCAGAGAACGCGAAAAGACATGTTTGGTCTAACATAACTTCGGTTCTATCATCAACCTTGTTAACCTGAGTAATAGTAGCATTACATTCTTTCATATAAGCATCTTCCGAGAACAGTTTTTTTGTTGACATGAATTAAAAGAATTATTAACTTATTATAAATTTACTGGAAATTATATTATTACGTTAAATGTTATAATCAAACATTAATCATCTTCAGCCACTACTTGTAATATTCCTAAGAAATCTGCATCTTTAGATTCATGATAAGGTAATCCAGTACGCTCCGCTAATGCTTGAACCAACATTTGTCTAGCTTGCTGTGCTTTTCCTACTGCTAAACCAGTACTAAATCTTTTAAAACAGTCTATCCAATAAAGTTTGTTTGGATCGTTAAAAGGTTTTGTAATCATTTGATCAACACATCCTTTTAATTCATCAAGGCCCTTAATCCCTACATTATAGAGTTCACTTCTAAAATTATGGTAATCTAAAAAAGCTGCTTCTAAGACAGGAGAAGTTTTTTTAGCGTGTTGATAAGCTTCATTAATCTTAAAAGAATCTCCTAATGTTTCTAGGTCAATTTTTTCTATATCAAAATTTTTAATATCTACCAAACTTTCAATAAAACTTGCAAAGGTATCTCTAATTTCCTTACTATACATAAATATTTCACCATTTTCAACTGTACAGTCTTCTTTTATTTCTTCAGAGTGGTCTTCATCAATAAAAGTAGAATATAACATCTCAGAATAAACATTAAACTGATCATTTGGACTTAATTTCTCAATAAAATCGTGCAAGGTTGGTATTTTCTGTTCTCCACCACGAACAAAAGTTACAACTGGAATTCTTTCAATTTCACTCTCATTAAAAGCTTTTGGAGATATACCAATTTCGTCTTCCTGAGATACACCATCAGAAATAGCTTTTATTCTAGAAGTGAAGTAAAGTGGACTCATCAATGACACTGAGCTTAAGAAATAAGTGAATTCTAAGGTCGCTTCGTCTGGAAAATATTTCACTTGGGCTTGAAGTTCACCATAACGAAACGCTCTTTTGTAAAGCTCTTGACCACATTCTAAAGCATTTAGTAAACTATCTCCAGAACGTAACGACTCTACTCGATTAAGAACTTCTTCTTCATTAAGATATTCAATACTATCAAACGTAATTTTATAAGTAGATATCTCTTGAAGTAATTTAGAAAATTCAGCGTTTTCTAATTTGCCAGAAACAGGAATATGGTGAACAAACTTATTTTCTTCAACTTCTACTTCAAGAACCTTATCATAATCCAACAAGTATGTTTTTCCTTCATGTGGTACTAAGACACATTCATGTCCAACGCCACGATTATTATAATTTTCTAAAACACAATATTGAGCTGGAATCTGTAAAAATCTTGCTAGGAGAAAGTTTTTTAACGCTTCTTCAGAACAGAACCTTTGTTCTTTCATCTCGTGAGGGTACTGGTACCATAACCCGCTAAGAATTGCTTCTTCCCACCCATATTCTCTACCAGAAAAAACGTTAACTATGCCAGCAAGCATACCTTCTAAAGTCATATCACTATTTCTAATAATTTCCGCAGAATTTTCACTTAGAAAACTAATTTCTTCTTCAGGTAATATAGCAAAAAAAAGAGTTTGTTGGTTTAGATTATCGGCTTTTGATGGCATATGCTCCACTTCCAACACCATCACATCCCGCTCTTTGTAAAGGACTTAATGGCATTGCGCCACCAGCCCGATAAGTTGATTTTCCTCGTTGAGGTGAAGTTGATTCTCCTCCTTCTAATGCATTTCTTTCAGTTAATGATAGAGGAACCACATTCCCTTTTTTTAGATAATTAGTTACAGTTATTGGACTACATTCTACTCCCCTACATTCAGCTATGTCCTTTGGATCTGCACCATCACTGTGTAATTTAAATATTTCAGTTATCCTTTCTTTTGATAAAGCATTTGCTGAAGTTGGAATTTCAACCTTATTTCCATTTACTAACAGATAACTTCCTTGATCAATTACGTCATAACCTCTAACTACTTGATCAACATAACTAGTTTCTCTTAAAGGTTTTTGAGCTGTATCTTGACCTACCAATTCTGATGCTGATTCAATTGTTTGTTCTAATTGTCCAATTTCAACAGATCGAGCTTTATCTGGTAAGGCAAATGTAAGACCACCATAATTTTCATCAAGAATCTGAGTCAGTTCTCCGATTAAATGTGGGGAAAAACCTACTCTTTCAAGACCTTCAGAAGAAAATTCAGCTAGTGCTTCTACAGTACCAACACCATACATAGTAACAAACCGACTAAAAGTGCTTGCATTACTTGGTTCTGTAAGATCTTTTACCACCCTAAATATGTGATTGTTCGCTAATTCTGTGTCTGCCATAGTAATTTAAAACAGACCATTATTTATAAAAGTTTCTCAGATTAAGTTATTATAGAGTAGTTAAAGATTAAGAAATTAATTAAAAGAAAAAAAAGTAAATTAGGTTAACTACATTCCACGCCTTCTCATGAAGAAAAAGCCACCAACTACTGTCAGTAACAACAACGCAATTGCGTAATCACTGAACTCGGGTACCGCGCCTGCAGCTGCAGTTATCGTCACTTGATCTGTTGCGTTAAGATTATCAAACAATGTAGCAGTACAGTTGGCTATCCAATCATACGTTCCTGCGGAACTAAAAGCAGTAGTGTTATACTCGAAAAGTTCGCTAGTACCATTCCACTCCATAGGGTAATTACTAACACTTAATTCGCTGATTGTTATGTTACAACCAACACCAGTATAAACGCCAGGGTTAATTGCAGTATCGTCAGTAATGTTAGTATAGTTAGCGAAAAAGTTTACTAAATCGTTTGGATTCTTAGTTAACGTATCAGTATCATCAGAAATGTTCATCTGAGAGTTAGTACCTGCAACGTAAGTGGAAAACCCAAGTGAGGTTTCAACATTACAATGGCTGGAATTTACCACTACTGAAGTCACATCATCAGTAACAATGGAACAGACTGGTGGATCTGCATCAGTACAACGTCGAATTGGTGTACAACGTTCATCACAAGGAGGAAGCGGGCAATCACGCATTGACAAGTTTACACTGGCAACACCCATGTTCTGAGATAAGATGTCCCAATAATCAGAACTCATGTAAACAGAGTCCATACCAAGATCATAACTCGAACCTCCTTCTTGAGTAAAAGCTGATTCAAAATCAATACTGGCAGCTTGACTTAAATCTGCATCAAACATCATACCATTATCAAACTGGAACAAGACATCCCTCTTAGCACTGGTAGTACTATAATTACCATCACTTAAATCTACTAATTCACCATCAACATAAAATTCCATGCCAAACATGTCAGCACCACTAAAGTTAAACTCCATTGGTTCGAAACCGCTTAAAGCTTCTGTAGAAGAATTTAAGCAAGCTGTGGTAACATTATTTCCTCCCATATCAACACCAAAGATTTTAAAGAAAAAAGTGGTGTTTTCAGGAAGCATAGAACCTACTGTGAAAAGATCTACAATTGCATGGCCATCCATCATGAAATCGTCCCAAGAGTCCCAAGGATTATCTTCTTTTTCCATTGAGATATTTAGTGTCCCACAAGTTGGATCTTTGTTATAAAAATCGAAAGTGTAATTTGCAGGTTTATTAAACATCCAATGTACAGAGAAACCATCTGGCCAGCCATCAGATTCCCAACTTCTTACTTGTAATGAAGTATTATCACTTGCAGAATCATATGAACTGTAACATGCTGGTGCAAAGAAACAACCAGGATCGTCACAATCAGTAAAACCATTATTATCATTGTCAATAAGGTCAAAACATACACTTTCGCCATCCATTTTACCTAAATCGCGATCAAATCCGGAATCACAAGATTTGTAATCAAGATTACAGTTAGGTGGGGATTGATCATGACAATAATTTTCGCCAGTGATTTCATCTTCAAAACAACCACCGCCATCTTCCCAACCGCCAAAAGTGAAACTATCATCCCATTCTTCATAACATTGAGATCTTTCTGCGTCCCAAGTACAAAAATCGTTGAAACTGCCTGTACAAGTAGGTTCATTTGTACATTCACCACACCACATATTACACAACATTGTTTCGTTCATGTTATCAAAGTTAGGTTCACACCAACCATAATTCCAGCGACAACCTTTAGACTTACATTGACTTTCATCACCATCGTACATCCAACAGTTAACAAAACCAGAAGCACTACAATCTTCTGGACAGTTATCCATGTTTTCAAATGGAATTTCACATCCACCATTACCACAAACAAAGTTTTCACCACCACCAGAAGAACTGGAAGAACTACTTCCAGCACCAACTAAAGGATACCAGTCACCGTTACCAGAAATACCACCATCGCCATCATAAGGCAAACCAGTATCACCAATACCATCACCAGCAGGCCGGCCATTACTACCATCATCAGAACCTTCATAAGTAGCCCAGTAATTACCGCCAATGTAATCTCCACCGATAATGTTACTTGCTAAACCATAACTTGCAGCAGTATTATACGAAGTATTCCAAGAATTATCTTCACTATCGTCCAATACTTCAGAATCTGCATCAAAATAATTATCGAAAAAGACGTTACCTTCAGTATCTGCCTGTGCTTCCATAGCAGACTCTGAAGACAAATAATACAATAATATAGGTGGATCTATACAAACTTCTTCACAACCCAGTAATGTAGTACTTCCACTAAAGTTTGATAAATAATTTTGGTTTGCGCCTTGCGCTACCCAAACACTATCTTCAGTATAATCTACTGAGTTTACTGTAATAGTTGGCATAGCACCTATAGCAGCAGCAAAGTTAGTACAAACTGGATCTGCAAAAGAGTCTTCTCTGACATACCAAGTAGAATTAAGTTGATCGCCATTATCACCATCATCGTAATTAATCAAACATAAATGATAATTATTTACTCCATCAGCGCCAGTGACCCATCCATATCCACCCATATCTTCAGTGTTAATAGTGTCAGGACCTGCATCTCCTGGCCAGAAAATTACCATTGCTGTACTATCAGAAAGATGATAACTGGTACCACCATACACTCTCGGGTTAAATGTACCTAAATAAGCACCTTCTTCACTGACACTACCAGTAACATTATTACTGTAAATCCAGTTATCATCAGCAGCGTCATCCAAATTAATTCCAGTTCCACCAGTACCAGAAATGTTATTGTTATGAATAAGATTATCAGCAGCCTCTCCTATATGTATTCCAGATTCACCACCATCCAAAATAACATTTTCAGACACTTCATTGTCATCACTATCATCCACAATGTAAATACCAGCACCACCACCATCAAGACATGAGTCAATGATGGTGTTACCAGTGATTAGATTATTGCTAGAACCACTGGACACTTCAATACCATCTTCGCCAGCATTTTCTATCAGGTTACCACTAATTATATTATTCATATTAGCTTGGTTAAAGAAAATACTCTCGTGGTTAGAGTTAGTAAATGTATTATCAGTAATATTACAATAACTAACATTATCTAAATACATAGCATTATTAAATCCACCACCTTCTGGACCAGTAAAGGTATTTCCTGAAATTATCCAATTTTCTTCAACAGCACCTTTACCCCAAATGCCTAATCCAGATCCACCACTTGTAGAAGCGGTAAGGATATTATTAGATATAATGTTACCTGTACCAGAGTTCAATGAAACATATAAAGCAATAGCGGCTCCAGTACCCATAGTAATATTATTATTTGTAATATTAACACCATTCATACTAAACGAATTTTCTATACCATGCCCTCCTGCATTAGACCTAGTAATCACGTTATTATCTATCAACGTGTTTTGTAGATTATTCACTCCAAATGCCATATCAAAATTTTGGAAAACACAATTCTTGATAGTAATTCCATTAGAACCATATGCAGCAATACCATCTCCACCGTTACCAGCACTATTAAGAACAGCACCATTACAATCTAAAGTAATGTCATTAGCAGCAAATGAAACAGCTATCTCTTGATGACCCGTAGTAGTAAAAGCATAGTTATACGTTCCTGGACATAATGTTGTATCAGTTGTAATTGAGATACCAGTAGTACTTGGTGGATAAACGCTAGCATTAGTATCGTCACAATCAGTAGCAGTAGTATAACCATCGCCATCATTATCAGGAGCAGCAACACATTGTACAGATCTAGAAGTTAATGGTAAAGCGTCAGAAGTGCTACCTAAAGAGTAAGCAGTGTTACCTAAACCATCGGCATCAGTATCTGCTACTGTCGAACAGCCAGGAGTAGCATCAGTAATACTCCAATAATTACCACCAAGGTTAGAACCGCCAATAATGTTAGTACCAGCAGTTTTTCCAATGTTCCAAACGTTACCAGTACCAGCATCAGTACCGCCAACATTCCAAATAGATGTGAAATTATTATTGTAAATTAAACAATTCGCGGAATCTGAACCCATTGATATTGCTACTACACCATCAGTAGAATCTACAATATTACCAGTAATGATTGCACCATCTGTCTGATCAAAGAATATTGGCGTTACTGGCCAACCAGGACCGGTAATGTTGTTGTTAGTAACATTAATGTTAGTCATAGTGAAAGGACCGCCGATGTAACCTTGAACAGAACCAGAATTAATCAGGTTATTATCTACAACAGTTTTGGATCTACCACCTTGAATCACAACAGCACCAGTATTGAACACATTATTTGAAATGTTAAATAATCTAGGACCACCGGCACCATCTGAAATTGCAATATTACTACCATTAAAGGTACATTCATTAACATGTATATCACCAGTATTAAAACCTGCTGGCCCTAAGGTTATACCACTAGAATATCCTTTAAGTACACAATTAGTAATAGTAGTTGGATTTGTAAGGCCATTAACAAGGTCAATACCACCAGTACTCGGTCCTTTTACACTAGTATAAAGCACTGCACCATTACAATCTAAAGTTACATCACCATTACCACCCACAGCGATTGCAGCTGAAGAACCATCATTTTCTGTAGGATCGTCAAGTTCATACTCGCCAACACAGAATGTAGTATCAGAAGTTATTTCTATACCAGCATAAGGTGGTAAGATACTTGCATCGCCATCATTACAGTCTAAACCATTACAACTACACTCAGCGTTAGAATTGACACCATCACTATCAGCGTCAATACAAGCAGTAGTCGCAGTGGTTAATGGTAAATCATCAGTTACACCGGTATCTATTGTCCAAACTGCATTACCAATACCATCTGGCGTACCATCAGTATCAGCAACTACAGAATAATCATTATTATCACAAGCAACAGAATCTGTATAATAGTTACCACCAATGTTAGGACCGCCAATAATGTTAGTACCAACAGTTAAAGTAGTGTTCCAAGCATTGTTAGTTCCTTTGTCACGAGCAGAATCACCAGCAGTATTAGATACATTAAACACGTTATTATAAATTAAACAATTTTGAGTTATTGAATTTAAATTAATAGATCGATCTGTAGCAATACCAGTTACAACATTGTTCCAAACACGTGCACCATCCATGTTACCTAACTTTATAGCATCCACTGCTAGAGACTGATCATAATTAATAGAATTATTTGTAATATTAACACCAAGTGAGAAAATACCCTCACCTAAGCTTGGATCTAACGCAATAGATCCACTAAGGAAAGTGTTACCTTGCACTACCAAGTCATTAAAAGTACTAGTACCTGTAGTTAACATACCAACCACAATCAAATTATCGCTGAAATTATGCATAGAACCAGAATTAACAGCCGGTGATGAAGAATTAAATGTACAGTTAGTTACAGTTTGTCCTGCGCCAGAAGCCATATTCCCCATAACAGGTCCACGAAAAAAGCTTTGCATATTACATCCATTAAGAGTAACATCATTACCAGTCATACTAAAAACTGTTACCTGGTTTGGGCTGTCTGTAGTTGTAAGGATAGTTCCATCACAGTTAACTGTATAAGGACTGCCCCCTATAGCTAAAGTAACTATTGTGTCAGTAGAACCTGTAAAATCATATTCTCCACTACATAAAGTTGCATCAGCACTAATAGAAAGACCAGCATAAGGTGGATATGTGGCAGCATCAGTATCGTCACAATCTGCATAATAACCAGATCCAGGACAGATACAATCTGCATTATCATAAGTATTATCATTATCATCATCAGAACATTGTACAGTTCGAGAAGTTTGTGGAGAAGAGTCAGATCTACCAGCTGTACCAGGAATAGTATATGCTAATTCTCCAACACCATCTTCATTAGTATCAGCAGACACACCACCAACCGCACAAACATCAGTACTAGAATAATAATTACCATCCCAGATATTAGGAATACCAATACTATTATCTTGAACTACCGCTCGACCTATCCCAATTATTTGATTACTATTAACCCAAACATTTTGAGTCCCAGAAGTAAGATAAAAAGGAACTTCTATACTAGATTCTATATAATTATTAGTGAAGTTAGAATCTGTTGTCCCTTCTATCAAATTTGAACCAGAATTTGTAAAGTTGTTTTCATGGATCACACATTCGTCACTAGGCATATCTCCACCATCACCATCACCACCAGACATGTAAAAGCTACCTCCTTCCATGACATTGTTAGTAAAATTAGAATTCATTACGCCAACACCAAATGATACAGAATCATACCAACCGAACCGGAACTGATTTAAAGCAGGAACCTTACCTACTTTAGAGAAATTATTATAAGAAATATCAAAATTACTACCAGAAACTACGTTATCTACAATATTAATAAAAGTATTATTATAAATAGTTGTGCTCCCACCAGAACCGCCAATATTGAAACCAGTACTAAAACCTTGAATAATACAATTACGAACAACAGTATTTGCTGCATTATAATATATTACAGCTGCACCTGCACCCGCACCAGCATTCATAATTGTAGAACCACGACAGTCTAAAACAGCATCATCAGAAAGATTTATGAACATTCCTTCAGCAGGAAGAGCAGCAAGATTATAATTTGGACCACAAAGTTCTACTGTACCAACAATTTGATTAACTTGACCATCAACTAAATTAACACAACCACCAGAAGCACCCAAACCCCCACCATCAAAAACGTCTTTAATAAAATTCACAATCGTACCAAAAAATCCGGGCTCGTTATTTGCACTTGTTTCAATAGAGCTGCCGCTATCGGTGACAGCTGCAGAGGTGACGAAATCAGTTCCTGTATCATCAGAAGAACCTAAAAATAATGCTGTTGTAAGCAATACTAACATTAAAACACCTAGAGAAATCCCTAGCACTAATTTTCTTTCCATCGCTGTCCCACCTCTTTATTAGTCAACTTATATGATTTTCAATTTAGTATAAGTTTGAATTTATCATATTAGGTATTTTTTTTATCATTTATAAGTATTTCGTTTAACTGAAATATTACAATTAATGGTTATTTAAAAAAAAAAAGCCAGCCAATTCTTAAAACTTGTTAGCTGCAATTAAAAAGTGTTAGCAATAAACATGTTATTTCTAGGCGATAAAGTTAAATACTTGCCAAACTTTTCGCATAACATGGCAAAGATAGGTATTGACATTGGCGGAACAAAGATTTCTGCTGCAACTATTTCAAACAACAAAGTTAAGAATAAAGTTAGTATAACAACAAATGCTAAAGGTTCTGAAAAAGAGATTATCAGCCAAATAACAAAACTTATTGATAAACTCATTAACAAGAAAATTAAGAGTATAGGCATTGCAGTACCGGCAATTGTTGATTTTAAGCAAGGTATTGTTTACGAAACTGTTAACATTCCTAGCTGGAAAAAGGTAAAGTTAAAAGAAATTTTTGAAAATAGATATAAGAAACATCATATCAAAGTAAACATTAATAATGATGCTAATTGTTTCGCGTTAGGTGAAAAACATTTTGGAACAGACAAGGATTATTCTAATTTTGTAGTATTAAGTATTGGAACAGGCTTAGGAGCAGGCATTATCATCAACAACCAGCTTTACAATGGCGCTAATTGTGGTGCAGGTGAGTTTGGCGAGATTCCATACAAAAGAAGTAAGTTAGAAAATTATTGTTCTGGCCAGTATTTCTTAAAAAAGTACAAACTGACTGGTAAAGAATTATATCAAAAGGCAAAAAGAAAGGACAAAATTGTTCTGAAAGCTTTCCAGGAGTTTGGTTATCATTTAGGTAAAGCCCTGGCAATTATAACTCACGCCTATGACCCAGAATTGATCATCTTGGGCGGATCAGTGAGCAAAGCTTATCCTTACTTCAAAAAAGCAATGTTAAAATCTTTACAAGAATCAGTTTACAAGCAAAGTTACAATAAGATAAAAATCAAAGTTTCTAGGAACAAAGATAGCATTTTGTTAGGAGCAGGGATGTTGGAGTGATTAAAAGCTTGAGAAATTATTAACATTAAGTAAAATGAAAAAAGCAACTAAAGAGATGTTAATTGAAACTTATGATAAAACTGTTAAAGAATACACTAACCATGAATTTAATAACCCAGCCATGGAAAAACATTATAAAAAGTTTCTTTCTTTAATTTCAAAAAATGCAAAAGTTTTAGATGTTGGCTGTGGGCCTGGACAAGCAGCAAAAAGGTTTGTGGATAAAAGTCACGAAGTTATTGGTATAGATTTGTCCAAAAAAATGATAGATTTTGCAAAGAGGAAAGTAAAAAACGCAGAATTTATGGTAATGGACATTGAAAATATAACCTTAACAGAAAAGTTTGATGCTATTTGGGCAGCGTTTGTTCTTGTTCACATACCAAGAGAAAAGCATTTGGCAATATTAGAGAAATTTTCTAAACTTTTGAAACCAAAAGGGATCTTATATTTGGGATTGTTAGAAGGTGAAGGAGAAAAAGTTATGCCTGAACCATATAACAGAAAATACGACCAGTATTTTGTGTGGGTTTCTGAAGAAGAGGTTAGGAATAACTTAAAATTAGCTGGATTTAACATTTTAGAGTATTCTACTGAAAAGTTTGACGAAGAGGGAGATATTTTTGTATTAAGTTCTACTTTTGCTAAGAGATAAAACATTGGTGAACGCTAATTACCATAAAACTTTAAATAACCCTAGCAACTTACCAAAACTATGGTAACATTTTACAAAGCGCTTGAGAGAGATATTGATATCGGAAAACAAGTAGTTGCTTCTACCCACGACTTTAATGATAAATTATACACCATTGAAAGATTATTGTGGGCAATGAAAGAACAATATTCTAAATATGATCAAAACATTGGTGAATTCTTGCAAAAGGCAATTGATGAAATCAAAAGTTTGAAGCGGATTATTAATACACCATACCAAGGAGAATTACATATAGTTCTTGAAGATAAGGCTGCATTAAAAAAAGGAGAAGGTTGGGTTCTGAAGTATAAAAGGAAAATTGAAAAAAACAACATTCAAGAAATTGAAGCAGACGAAGCTTTAATATACATTTGTAAAGAACATTTCGAAAGAATAAAAAATTTGTTTATTGAAAGTGAACATTTATTTTCTGTTGACATTGAAAAAGCAGAAGTTAATGAAGTAAAAGTTCAATTAGGTCGAGCAGAAAAGAGGTTTAAAGAGATTATGCAAAAATTGTTAAAACTGATCTTAACCTATGAGAGTTTCTTCAAATTAGCAGAAGATAAGTTAAAAGAAAGTTAATTTCAAAAAGTTTACGCTCCCTTTCTACGCATACTAAGAAATCAAAGATTTCTTGTATGCTCAAAAATAAACAAAGTTTATTTTTTGCGCATCACAAAGAAGCCGCCAATTACTGTTAGCAACAATAAAGCAATAGCATAATCTGAGAACTCTGGTACTGGTCCAGCTGCTTCTTCAAGTATAGTTAAAGCATTAGACCATAAAGTAGTACCATCCTGAACACCATCGTTAGGGGTTATGGTAGCCTTCCAATCATCACCAATTCCAGTTTCCTGGCTAACAATTAAGTCTGTTCTATTGTCATAAAGTGCTGCTATTTGTTCTGGAGTTAAAATTCTATCAAATATCATAACATCGTCAATATAACCATTGAAATCTTCTTGATCACTAGGATTAGTTCCAATTCTGATACCACAATCATTTTCATAATTTATTGAACTATCCCCTGGCCCAGTATAATTTAATTCACCATCAATGTAAAATAAAATATTTGAACTATTATGAACTTGAACTACGTGGTACCAAGTATCTTTATTAAGAGCTAGATTTGTATAAACTTCACTACCATCAATTCTATAAAGAAGTCCAGACCCGTTCACATACGAAAACCCATATTCCATGTAAGAATTTTCATGACTTGTACAATTATAAGGTCTGTTAATTACCCAATGTACTCCATAATGTAATTCATCTATGTTTAACCATGTACTAATTGTGTAATCTTGGAGATCTAAACTCTCATCATATGGTATCGCTATTAAATCATCTTCTTGATAACCAAAATAATGAGCTCCGTTACCATCATAACCATTTGAACTGCTCCAAGTTGTACCAGTAGTAGTACCATTATTTTCGTAACTAGAATAATCACGAGCATTATTTGTTCCATCAAATTCAAAAGGCATATTAAGAACAGCTATACTTGTACCATTCAGATACCAGTTAAAGATATTTCTAACAGGATCATTATTGACATCAGAAGTACTTTGGTTAACTACAGTTAAATTTTCTAAATAAGTGTTAGTTCCAAGGGATGAACTTAAAACAGGAGTGGTATGTGTAGGTGGGCTATTAGCAATTACTGTTAAGGGATTTGACCACATAGCGATGCCATCTTGAATACCATCATTAGGCGTTACAGAAGTATTCCAAACATCACCAACAGTAGTTTCTTGGCTAACAATACGACCTGTCCGGTTTTCATATAATGCTTCAATCTGTTCATCAGATAAACTTACATTAAATATCATAACCTCATCAATCATCCCATCGACTTGTTCGTTAGCACCCCCATTCTGACCAATCAAAACATCACAATCATTTTCGTAGATCATTTCAGTCTGAGAACCTCCAACAGTTCCAACATTAGATCCATCAACATAATAATTAACGCCTTTAGTAACTCCATCCCAAGTTACTGCTACATGGTGCCAATCGCCATCTGTCACGCCAGTACCTTCATGGTCATAACCAGCACCATTAATTCTTGCGTGTAATCGTCCATTATCTTGAACATAAATACCATATTCAAAATAGGGATCTGAATGACCACCACAATCGTAAGGATATTGTATAACTGAAGCATAACCACTTGCACTATCAAATTTAACCCAAGCCATCATAGTGATTTCATCTTTTGGTTGTAAAGATTCATTAAATGGGATTTCAATAAGACTATTTCCACTAAAATTAAATGCCCCTTTACCATCAAAACCGCCAGTACTACTCCAAATTGCGTTAGTCACTGTTGCATTATTCTCATAATCAGAATAATCTTTTGTTGTAGAAGAAGTATCAGGCGTATTATTTTCAAAAGGTAAGTTAAGTACAGTAATAGGATTTCCATTCAAGTGCCAATTATGAATTAATTTAACAGATGAGTTATCATCTTGATCAGTTGTTATAATCAAATCTTCGCTAGTAGTGTTTGATCCAATAGTAGAATTTAAAGTTACTGTAGTTAAAGAAGGTGCAGCAAAGACAAATATAACTGACAGTAACACTAGAACAATTATTAATAAAAACAATGATTCTTTCCTATTCAAACTAAACACCCCTTTCTATATTACTAATAATAAACAAAAGGTTATAGTTTATAAAATTTACGTTAGGGGTATTATAACCATATTAACAAATACCCACTAGTCAAGTATACAGATTCTTTTTAAACTCAAACCTCTTCACAATAAACTAGTTATCAATAAAATGAAAATCCAGCGTGTAAAATATAAAGATATTGAAGAGATTCCGCACATTAACATTAAAAAGAATTTCAAAGCTAACTTCTTCGGTTCTGCACCAGCACCTTTCATTGGCAGGTTTGGATATCCTAACATTAATATTGGCGTGTTAAGCCCACAGTTCAGTGGAGATACTTCTTATTACGATTCGCCAAAGTTGTGGAGTAAAGGAAGTTTTCCGATTGGTAGTATTGCCAGTTTACGTTATGGTTTGGTAAATTCACGTACTAAGTGGAACATTAAAGATATTTACAAAGATAAAGGTCGAAGATTTCTTGACGTTTGTCAAGAGGTAGGTATGGCAAAAAAAGGTACAGAGTTAGAAGTTAACTTAACTAAAGTTCCAAGTTTAAAATTCAAGCCAGAAAAAGAAATCACACCATTTGGTCCAGCATCACAAGTGAAAAAAGCAAGAGTTACTGCTAACACTAAAGTTGATACCAGGGTAGAACGTGTAGTTTCTGATACAGATTTGAAAGCAGCTCCAGCAATAGTAAATTTGTACAAAAAGGGGTTTGAAGAAGCTGCTCTTAACAAACTCATTTCTGTCGGAACATTAGGTCTAAAAAAGAACAGAAAGTTGGTGCCTACCAGATGGTCAATTACAGCAGTTGACGACACTGTTGGTAAACAACTTATCAATGAGGTGAAAGACCTCCCTGTTGGCGATTACCAGTTACATTTCGGCGGCGATTGGGGAAATTATTACTTAGTTTTGTTCTTTCCAGAAGTGTGGAGTTACGAACTGTTTGAAACTTATCTAAACAAGAGTATTAACCCATGGAGTAAAAATAATTATGCTTATTCTACTGATTACGAACCATATCAAGGAAGGAAAACTTATGCAGAAGAAACTGCTGGCGGCTATTACGCAAGTAGAATGCCAGTGTTAGAAAAAATGAAAAGTAACAAACGTCAACAAGCTGCATTAGTTCTTAGATTTATCACGTCTGAATATAATGTGCCGCTAGGTGTCTGGGTATGTCGTGAAAGTTGTCGGAAAAGTATGGCCAGTAAAGCACTCAATTTCGCTGACGAAAAGTTAATGTTAAAGTATGCTAAAGAGTTTGTCCAGAACAAGTTTGGGTTTGACCTTGACATGCTCTTGAAAGAAAGCAAATTGTTGAAAAACAAAAGAGCGCAAAGTAAGTTAAACAAGTTTTTTTGAGCACAGGAATATTTCTTAATTACTTCCTTTACGCATACTTAGAAATCAGAGATTTCTGGTATGCTCAAAAATAAACTTGGTTTATTTTTTACGCATCACGAAGAATCCGCCAACTACTGTCAACAAAAGTAATGCAATAGCATAATCACTAAACTCAGGCACTGCGCCAGGAAGTGCAGTGATACTAACAGTTCTAACTTCTGTTTCGCCTGAATTTGAAGAGTCATCTTCTGCAAAACCATAAAAATCATAACTGTTACCAGCTACTAAACCTGTTTCATTTACATAAAATTCCCATTTATCAGAATCATATTTACGAAAATTTGAGACATATAATTGTTCAACTTCTCCCAAAGAAAGAGTTCTGTTCCAGACCCTTACTTCATCCATTGTTCCATTAAAGAAAAAAATATTATCATTGGCACCACCACAGCCGATAAAAAGATCATCGTCATTATTAGCTCCACCTAAAACAACATTATGTTCATGAGTACTGTCAAGCTGTCCATCAATGTAATAGACCACATGAGTACCATTTGAAGTTACAACGATATGGTACCAAGTGTTTATAGAAAGGTCTGCAGTTGTTGTTAATGACTGACCACTAGCACTACCACTATTATTTTGATACGCATAAATCCTTAACTTTGGTTGTAAAAACCAGTCCATGTCCCATTCTCCAATTTGTTCAGTATTGTCAAATCTTTGCGAGAAAATGTAACCATTACTTGGATCATCATAAGGAGGAGTTAAGTTGCCATACTGACTGTATGTATACATCCAGAAAGAAAGAGTTCTCACTTCAGGTTTATATGAGGGAGTATAAAAACATCCATTTTGATTAAATTCGTATGCACCAGAAAATTTCCCTGAACTATCAAATAGAGGATTGGTACCATTAACAGCAACAGTAGCATTATATTGCGAATGATCAATTACAACGCCATCAGATTCTCCTAAACTAGAAACATTATCAAAGTTTAACATTAATGTTAAGGAATCGTTATAAGAGGTATAATTAGTTCCATTCCAATTAAACAAAAAATAATCTAAATCTGCAGCGTCAGTGACATTAACTTTAACTTCAAAGAAAGTATTAGTTGTACTACTCCCATTATCAGGAGTAGGAGAAATAAATGTAGCATTAATTGAAGAACCAAAAATCACTACTTGCGCACCAGTAAGAGGAGAAAGAACATTCCATCCTACAAAACCAAGAGCAGATAACTGTAACAGGAACAATCCAATTACAACTATGCTAACCAAACTAACACATCTCCTCTTTTTTGGCATACGTTAGAAGAAGAAGTTTGTTCTACTTAAATATTTTGATTGTGTTAACTAAGTGTAGTATCCCATTTTAACTACACAGTATATTAATCACTAAGGTGATTATAATGTACAAGTTAACATTTAAGAAACGAGTATGGATTGTTAAACAATATCTTAAAGGTATTTCAGCAACAAAAATTGCATTAGCACAAAAAATTAACAGACGTGCAATATACCAAATTCTTGAAAAATACAAAGAATTTGATTGGGATGGTCTTAAAGACCATAAAACTGGTCGTCCCGAAACAATTCTTAATCCAAAAGTTGTTGATCTAATTTTTGATCTACGCAAGAGATATGGTTATGGTGCATGCCATATTGAGCAAATCCTTAAAAGAAAAGGATTTGCTATTTCGCACAGGCAAATTGAGAAAGTTCTTGTTCGAAATGGTATGGTAACTCCAAATATTAGGAAACAAAGACCACGTAAATGGGTTAGATATGAATTACCTAACCCAAACGACCTCTGGCATACAGATTGGTCGTTTGACCCATTTACTGGCCACAATTTGAGTGTGTACATAGATGACAGAACACGTTTGATTACCAGCTTTAGCATTTTCAAGAGAGCAACTGCCAAGAATAGCATTGCTCTCCTATATTCAGGTATTGCTGAATATGGTAAACCTAAAGCTGTAATGACTGATCATGGAAGTCAATATTATGCAAACATATCTGGAGCTAAGCAAGAAAATACTCAAACATTGCTTAGCTAGAGTTAACAGACCACAAACTAATGGGAAAGTTGAGAGATTCTTTCGGACTTACAAGGAAGAATATATCACAAACACTTTCTCTTCGCTTAATGACTTCATTAAGCATTATAATGAAGTAAGACTTCATATGAGCCTTCATTATAAAACACCTAAAGAAATTTGGGATGAATTACGAAATGTGTAGTAGTTTCGTGTTGTGTAGCAGTTTCGGGATATTAGAATTGTGTTAACTAAGCACAAAATTTTTATAAGAATAAAGTGTACTAAAAACTGATGAGATGTTTAAAGAGGAGTATAATTGTTATTTTAATGTCAATAATTCTAATTATGTTAATAACACTCTCTTTAGGTTGTTCAAATGAGAAAGTTGAAGAAGAAGGAACTGCCAAGAATCTAAATATTCAGACACCTACAAAATATATAACATTTAATCTTAACGCTCAAGAGTTTCTTTTCGTAGAAGAAGGTATTGAAACAGCTAACCGCGTGATTGACATTCATGAAGAACATAATGTACCAGTTGACATCTTCGTGACAAACACAGTCATTGAAATCTGGGAAGAACAAGCACCAGACTTGATTGAAAGATTAAAAAATTCTGATGTTGTTGCAGTTTCATACCATATCAGACCGCCAACACCATACGCCAGTAATTATGACTTTATTGGTTTAGAAGAAATGTCTGAAGAAGAACGTTACGAAACAATTGTCAGTTATGAAGAACATACTTTTGATCGTAACAATGGTTTGGTGACTGAAAAGTCTGGCGGGTACGAACATGTTAAACAATTACTTGGTTATGCACCAAAAAGTGTAGGTATTCTTTCCGAATCTGAGATTAATGGGGAAACTGCTGCCCAGGTTTTCAAAGATAAAGGTGCAGTTTTTTACGTTGTACATGGAAAAAGTACTACACCATACGAGTCTGAAAATTGTCTGTACATTAGAGGAGCAGAGAGTATGGCACTTGGTAACATGAAATATGATTTTTATGTTAGACCAGAAAGTGCTGACATTAAACTTTACGAATGTTTAGATTTAGAAGCTCCCCAGATTATTGAAGATGCTTTTAAAAATATACCAGACCAAGAAAACATTTTTCTTAACATAAAAATGCATGATAACAATTTCTTCTCAGAAAAGTCTGCTTGGTCACAAGTGTATTCTGGTGAATCGAAGAGAGGTTTCGGTAAAGAAGGGTTTAATTATCTGGACTTAAAAGATGAGAGTTTGTTAACCCCTGAAGAAGATAAAGAAGTAATGTGGACACTTTATGAAGCAACAGTAAGTTATGTTTCAAGTTCTGGGTATAATGTTATCAACGCGTTTGATATTGAAGGCATGGTTTAGTTATAGAGAAAGTTTTTTAATGTTAAAGAATTACATAGTAAAAATATGTGTAGAAAGCAAATAACTTTTTCTGTAATGCTTTTGCTAACAGTAACTATAATTTTAACAACATCATGCAACATTGATGAAGATGATCCGAAACAGGTTATTAACAAAACACCATTGTTTGGACCACAAGAATATGAACAAGATGAACTTGAACAATTTACTTCTCCTTTATATTTAACTATTATAATCCACACTGAAGAAGATATAAGTAAATGTAAAAATCCAAAAGCACGTATACCAGACTATGATGGTAATGAAGAATTGACTTTACATTTCACTAACGCCATGCGAGAATTTGCGGAAATGGTAGCTAGCCATAATGCTAAGATTAATTTTGGTACTGATTGGACATATTCTAACGCAATAGAACTTTACGATCCTACATTTTATACTGACCTTGAAGCGATGGGCCACGAAATTGATGCCCATGCTCACGAATCTTGTATCCTGTACCACGAAGTTAGAGAAGATATTGTTGATGCTGGTGGGACGCCAACTAAAGTAGCATCTGGAATGACAGAAGGTGATATTTATGATCAAATGGAATATTTTGACAAATATTACCCTGAATTTGAACTATTATGGGGCGTAGCATTAGCAGAACATACTGCAGGTGAAGAAACTTCTGGTTGGGTATGGCGGCCATCACGAGATAATTGGTTAGAACATGACCCAGAAGGAAAGTATATCCACATTGGACATGGTGAATATGCTAATAGTATTGAATACATTCAAAATTCTGTAGATAACATAAAACCAAATTATATTAACACTTATGCAGTGTTCACTAACCCACGCGAATTCTTAGCTGCTCCTGGCACGCCAGGAATTCCTGACGAATGGACCGCAGAAACTGATAGTTATGATTATTGGGAAAAACGTATTGAATGGTGGGACCAATTTTTAACTGAACTTGATGACATGGAAGACGTTGAATATGCTTCTTTGACAGATATTGCTAACACATTCCTAGAAAATGAAGATAATCTTGACTTTGATTATGATACAGAAAATCATCCGAGATCTGATAGTCCTGGACCTTCGCGACAGATTAAGGCAGGGTATCCTTAAATATCTTCTTCATATAACTTCAGTATACATATAGCAGTTACAAAATCAATATAAGAGTAAAACCTATTTCTTAAATAATAAAAAGTGTGAGGATGTTAAATTATGTTTTTAAAAAAAAGTAATGTTTTAATTGTCATCAGTATTCTTACTATTCTAATTTTTACTTCATCAATATATGCTGCAAGCGATTGTAATGAACAAATTGTTAGTAGTAAAGTTTTTGACGCTAGATCAGAAACAATTTACTTAGGATTAGTTTGTTCAGATAATGCCAAGATTAACACCTATTTATGTGAAGATGATTATAGTTGTCTAAATAAAGATTTCTTGAAACAAGTTTACAAAGTTAATGGTGTGTTAAGTAAAGTTGATAGTTTTTCTGTAGGCGAATATTACTATTACGATTGTTTAGAATGTTTACAGAATTCGCCAGCAGAGCTTAGTATCGAAGAAACAGATATTGTTGTTAATGAAGGTGATAGAATCGACATTAACGCAGAATGTACTGATCCTGATGGAGATAAAACAACAACCGATTATTCTGGCTGGATGACGTTAAAAACTAAGTTCACTAATCGTAACGATGCTGGTAAATATACAGTGACAGTAAAATGTCTTGACAATAATGGCGAAGGTGAAAGTAAGAAAGTTAATGTTGAAGTTCTTGAGAATAATAGCCCGCCGATAATTGTTTGGATTACTAGAATATTGGAATAATTTTTTGAATAATTCTAAGTTTCAGCTAGATTTTGTAACCTACGCATAGCTTGCACTCGATCAGTTTCTCCTAACCGAGCTTGATATATTGCATCTTTCATGAATTTAATGGTATTATCATACTCTTTCCTGCCAACTGGTCGCGGCGTACCATCTTTCCCACCATGTGCAAAAGCATATTTTACAGGATCTTTCCAGCTGGCTTCACTGCCATACACCAAATCTGATACTAGTGCTAAGGCGCGGATACGTTTCGGGCCCATGCCCCTTAACGAAACCAGTTCTTCATAATTTCTGGGCTGAATTTGGTACGCTTTCTCTAACACTTCTTTATCACGTTTAGTCAAATCCATGTTTCTAATCCAATGCCTGGCAGTCATGTTAAGATTTTTGAATTTTGATGAATTTAGTCGTGGTAAAAATTCTGTCAATGATGATTGGTTAGTAAAATGTTTGTAAATATGTACAGGATTATCTTTCACTAAATCTAACGAGATTTTTCTGGTCTGTCGACTCTTTTTAGCAGTAAGATTTAGTGCTTTAGTTTTAGTGTTACAACATACTGCATTATGCGGTTCTTCAACAAAATCAGTAATTTTGTCTGACATCCAATGATACCTTCTAGCAAACTGGCCCTGACAACCGAACATATCTGGTTGATGTCTTGGCTGGTTGTTCATCCCTTGTTGCACGACCGCATAATTGCCTTTTGCATCAAAAAAGAAACTGTGATGGTACAATTGAAACCCATCCTGTAACACAGAATTGTCAACTTTAGCAGCAATTTTGCTAGCGTACACCAAATTTTTAATTTTCTTAGTAGAAAGTTCAGATTGCATAATTTCGTAAGGTGTTTTCCTAGAACATGCACCTTTCCCACCAGCCACTTGAATACCAGTGTTAAGTTTGTTCAAAGATTCTTTTAACGCGCCACATGTTGTAGTTGTAGTACCTGATGAATGCCAATCGAAACCGATCACGCACGCTAGTGATTGAAAGAAGTATGGGTCTGAAAGTCTCCTAAGTAATTCTTTAGTACCATACTCGTTAATGATCAGTTCAGAAATTTTTCCTGATAGAACTTTCATACGTTTGAACAGCCAAGGTGGACATCGGCCAGGGTGCAGAGGAAGGTTAGCTACGCCAGTTTTCATGGTTAGAATTACTCCAATTTTTTAACTTTCTTTTTTGCTTTCAAATCAAGATGATTTTTTGAAGAAACTACTTTAATTCCAAACGTTTGTTCAGCATCTTTACGTGCTCGGCCGGCAACAGCGCCGCCTTTCTTAGCAGAATCTTTATTTTCTTGGAAACCTTGAGAGTCATCTTTTCTGGTAGCTTCAGTACTTAACTTTTCACTTAACATAGAAAATATAAGTTCTAAATCAGTCATATTATCACGAAGATTTTGATTTTGATATTTAGGGTCAAGATTTTTAATTTGTTTGTGTTGTTTAACTGACACATTAAAAGTAGCTTTACTAATTTCGTTAGTTAAGATTGCAAAGTCTTTATTTTCTTCAACACCCCTATTTTTCCACTCTTCAGTTAATTCCTGCCTAATAGCTATTCCTCTTAACCTTTTATCTATCCATTCTCTAGGGTAATCTTTCAATTCATAATATTTTTTAGCTCTATTTTGTGCTAATTCAGGATTTTCTATTTCCTGTACTCTTTGGTAACCGATTTTAGCTAACCATAACTTAAGTGGTTCTGCTTTTTTTGATGGTATTGACTGTATTATCCTAAATGCGCCTTCTGTGTTAGTACAATCAGTAGCATAAGATTTACCATCAGAAGCAGGTAATTTCAGTTGTACACAATTTGTGTACAACTCAACCCCATTTTCCAATTCCCTACTTTTTAACATATTCCAATAATTTCTAGGATTAGTAGATTCTGTTAATACCTCAACAATATCAACAACAGAGAACCACCATTCTTCATTATGCCAAATCTTCCGGATATTTTTTTCTTCGAACACAACTAACGATTTTTCTATGTTCATCTTACTTTTCTTCATAGAATCACAGATATATAAACTATCTGTATACTTGTCTAGTGGGTGTGTGGATAGGAAAACTTTAAAACTCTTACCAACTAACCACATACCAAATGAAAGTTATAGAATTCCTAGGAGATGGCCGAGCAGGAAAAAGTACGCAAGTCAAACTGTTAGTTAACTATCTGAAAGATAAAGGCCTGAAAGTAAAAACGATATCTGATCGAGAAATTCTTAACAAAATTGATGTTCCTTATGAGAAAGCCTACGAATTCAACATGGCACAGTTCAGAACAATTAAAGAATTTATAGAAGATAATCTGGACCTTGATGTGATAATATTAGATCGTGGTTTCACTGACGCTGAAATGTGGTTCACTTTGAAACATGACTTAAATGAAATGACTGATGAGCAACGCGATGATGGAATTAAGTTCACTAAAGAAATGCGAGAAAAGTATTTTGACATTGGTTTCTTAATGTTATTAGAACCAAAACTTTCTTTGAAAAGACATCATGCGACTGAAGAACGTGACACAGGTGATGATGTTTGGTACACAATGGATTTCCTGAACGCTTTACATGGGGCTTATTTGAAACTTTTACCTAAATACGAAGAAGATCCCAGGATATTTATTTTGGATGGCACAAAGTCAGTGGAAGAGAATTTTGAGATTGTTAAAGAAAAGTTAAAACCAATAATCTAAGATAAAAAAAAAGAACAGATTTATAACAAATACCCCATTCTACTCTTAACATGGGCGATTTTAATAAATTAGGATTAAAAAAAGAAATTCTAAACATTTTATCTAGATTAAAATTTAATAAATCGTTTGAAGTACAAGAAAAAATAGTACCCTTAGCAATAAAAGGAAAAAATGTTGTGTTCACATCCAGAACAGGAAGTGGAAAAACTCTAGCATACCTTTTAGGCTTTTTAGGAAAAATCAATAAAAAATTAAACACTCAAATGGTAGTTCTTGTTCCTACAAGAGAACTTTGTATTCAAGTAGGTAAAGAGATAAAGAGAATTTGTGAGCCTTTAGATATTAATGTGGGGGTGCTTTATGGGGGCAGAGGTGTTCAAGGAGATTACAGAACAGTAAATAAAAAGAACCAAATCTTAGTAGGAACTCCAGGAAGATTGATTTTACATGTAAATGAGAAAAGAATTAGGGTTGGTGAAGTTAAATATTTAGTTTATGATGAATCTGACCAAATGTTTGATCATGGATTTTATCACGATTGTGTGTACATGAAGAAAAGGGTGAGTAAAGATGCACAGATTATATTTTCATCAGCAACAATGACTAATAAAGTTAAAATTTTTATAGAAAATGAAATTGTTGATTATGAATTATTAAGAATTGGTGAGTTAATTCCTAAAAATATTGTACAAGAAAAATTATATTGTGAAAAATTAGAGAAAAATGAAATCTTGTCAGACATATTTTCAAAAAAGAAGTTTAAACGCGCTATGATATTTTGTAACACAAAAGAAAAGTCGTATGATATAACTGAATTTTTACAGAAAAAGAAGTTTAACGCTAAATCATTGAACAGTGACCTTGAACAAGTAGAAAGATTGAATCATCTTAATTTATTTAAAGATGGAAAAATCAGAATTTTAATCACAACAGATGTTGCCGCTCGCGGTCTTCAGATTGAAAATGTTGACATTATCATAAATTATGATGTACCTACAAAATATGAATTTTACGTACATAGGATAGGAAGAACAGGAAGAACTGATAAAAAAGGTTATTCTTTAACTTTCATATGTCCAGAAGATGTAAACAGGTTTAAAGATATTGAAATTAAATATAAATTAAATGTTGTAGAAATTGATCACAACGATTCTTAGAAAGATCATTTAAAAAGATTAAATAAACAATAAGTCTTGAAAACTAACTTCTAGAAAATTTAAAAAAAAGAAAAAAAAAGAAAATCTTGCCTCATTCCTTAACCAAGGGGGGTGGGGTGGTGTCAGAAATAGTCAAAGGCAAGACTTTTCTTAAACATCAAAGAGAGGACCGAAGTCCTCCAAACACCTCTTTTCCTTAAACTAACTCAATTCCAAGCTCTTTAGTAAAAGTAGAAGCTTTTTCATGCGCTCTCTTCTGGTCAATCTTACCTAGGATCCAAGGAGAGTTAACTCCGGTAATGATAGTCATTACTGTAACTTTTCCTTTCATATTTTCATCAACCCTAGCTCCCCAGATAACGTTTGCATCTTCGTCAAGAGAGTCAGTAATCATTTCACCAATGTGAGCGATTTCCTGTAAAGTTAAGTCTGGTCCGCCACTGACATGGATCAAAGCGCCGGTTGCACCTTCGTAATTAATATCCAATAATGGATTTGCTAATGCACCACGTACTGATTCTTCAATCCGATTGTTAGTATCTGAACTTCCTACTCCGATTGCAGCTACGCCACCATTTGACATGATTGCTCGTACGTCAGCGTAATCTAAGTTAACTAAGCTAGGTACAGCGATTGTTTCTACAATACCTTTAATCATGGTAGCGATTAACTCGTTAGCTACTGCAAATGCTTGTTGGATTGGTAAGTTACCAGCAATTTGTACTAACCTGTTATTGTCAATTACTATAACTGTGTCAGAAACCTGCCTTAATTGTTGTAAACCAAATTCTGCTTTATCACAACGTGCTTTCTCAATGTTGAAAGGCATTGTTACTGTTCCAATAACGATAGCTCCTGTATCTTTAGCAACTTGTGCTACTACTGGTGCTGCTCCTGTACCGGTTCCGCCTCCCATTCCAGCGCAGACAAAGACCATATCCGAACTTTTCAAGGACTCTTTAATTTCAGTAAGAGATTCCTGTGCTGCTTCAGCTCCTCTGTTAGGAAATCCTCCACAACCTAAACCACGAGTACAATCTTTACCAATTAAGTACTTTCGATCTGCACCTGTGATACCAAGATGTTGATGATCAGTATTAGTTGCAATAATTTCGGCTCCTTTGATACCTTTTCGGTATAACCAGCCAACCATATTGTTTCCTGCTCCACCAACACCAATAACTTTAATGTTAGCTTGACTCATATTTTCAAAATTGTTTTCAGGCTCTTGGCCCAACGCGTTTTCCACGATAAAATCCATTTTTTACACCACCTCTAGTTTATATTTTTTTACCCCAAATCTGGCACCCTTACCAGTTTGAATGTCATAAGAGCATACTACAACCTATATTTTTAAGTGTATAAATACTTAAATAATAGTACAGTATTACCCTCTTTATTACGATTCGACGCAAGAATCCCTACTACCGCAATATTATCGAGAATTATATACCTTCAACTAATATAACCAAACTACCGAAACAAACAACAACATTTAACTTCAAACAACTACCGACATAATAAATTCGCAATTTTAATTTCGAACATAGTTCAAAAATTTAACCTTCTAACTTTTGAAATACATTCAAATTTATAAGCTTTATCATTTTCTAAAATATAGATTGGAGAATATGATTCTGACTATTTTTATTGTTTTGTCGTGGTAGAGAATATAAAAAATTTATAATTCAAAACCCTTTTTCATATCTACTATATGATCTTGTATAACTTTTTCTAATTCACTATTCATTGCAGTCATAGCTTCCTCTTTATCTGCTTCAATAACAATCTTCTTTACATTCCCCAAAGGACCATCATAAAGCATAACGTTTGAATAACTTACCTCAGTGTCACAACCAATTCTTGCCACACCATATTTCATTTCAACATTGACAGTTGCAGAAGGCTCTTCAAGATAATCAAATATACACTTAATGGAAAAGTCAAATACATATTCCAAGGAAATAGCTAGAGAATCAAATTTTGCATTTACTTCTTGATTAAGTAATACTAATTCAGGCTCTTGTCTTAATTTAAATCTTTTACTTGTATAAAAATACTCAGCAAGATCAATCAGGAGTACTGCATCACTTATATCCCCTACATATGTAGGCTCATTTAGACCCCAAGGTTTTATTTCTGTTTTATATTTCATTTTTTAATCTCCATTGTTTTATTATTTCAAAAATAGATACAACCTATATAAAAAACTTTACAAAAATATTTTTTTCAAAATAACAAAATTTAAATACTAAATGTAATTATAAGAAAGAATGAAGCTGAATTTAACAGAAAAGAAAATTTTGTATGAATTAGATACTAATGCTAAATTTCCTGGTTCTCAAATTGCAAAGAAGCTTAAAATATCACCAGAGGCAGTTAATTATAATATCAGGAACTTAGAAAGCAAAGGCATTATCACTGATTATATTGCTGTATCTGACTTTTCAAAATTAGGATTATCACATTACAAATTTAATTTAAAGTTTAACCACCTTAATGATAAAGTTAGGCAAGAAGTTGTTGATTTTCTAAAAAAAGAGAAAGCAGTAAAATGGATTGCAGATTGTGAAGGAACCTTTGATTTAATGTTTTCAGTTAGATGTAAGACGATCTCAGAGTTTGAAAATCTAAAATCTAACTTATTTTACAAATTTGATAAATATCTCAACAAGAAAACGATAGCAGTTGTTTCAGAAGCAGTTACATATACAAGAGGTTATATATTGAACAAAGAAAAAGATGAGTTCAATCTTTATTCTGGATCAGAAGAGATACAATTATCCGAAGATGAACACAAAATTCTTGATGCAATAGGGTCAAATTGTAGAAAGACTATTCCAAACTTAAGTAAAAGTTTGAATTTGACGCCAAGAGTTATCAGATACGCAATTAAACAATTAGAAAAGAAAGAAATTATTTCCGGGTACAAACTTGCTGTAGATTATCAAAAGATTAACTATTTGTTTTTCAAACTGTTCATTAATTTACAATCAGCATCAAAAACCAGAATAAATTCTTTCAAACAGTATTGTAAGCAACATCCTAACTTTACGTACTGGGTAAAAGTAATTGGCTCGTGGGACATGGAACATGAACTAGAAGTGAAAAATATGAAAGAATTTTATGCTATCCTTAAAGATATAAGAAATAATTTCTCTGACATCATCCAGACAATGGATTCAGTAATGATCACCCACGAACATAAGTTGATCCATGCTTGAGATTCACTCTATCTTCTCGTCAGCCCGCTTTTTTTCTTTAGCTTTCCTCTTCGCAAACTGTTCATCCCACTTATCTTTCATTTTATCTGCAAAAGATTTAGCACCTGGTTCAGCTTTCTTAGCTACAAACTTAGCAGCTTTAGTAACACCTTCTTGCGCACCTTGTAAATTCCTTGCCAACACTGCAGAATAATTCCCGAAATATTTGTCAGGGTCAGTTACCCTATTACGCCACTTTTCAAAATAAGTTATCGGTTCTAATGGATACTTTGGTGGTTTTGGTGGGATAAATTTAGGATATCCAATTGCAATGATTGCTTGTGGCCTGATTTCTGGTGGAATAGACAACAAATCTTTCAATTTATCTTCATGGAATGCACCTATCCAACGACAGCCTAAACCTAACGAAGTAGCTTCCAATAACATGTTCTCAATAGCAGCAGCACAGTTTTGTATAGTATACAACTTTTCTCCCCGAATACCATAATATCGTTCAGTTTTTTCAGGTTCTGCACACACTACAATATGTACTGGCGCTACAGATATTTCGTATTGATCCATAGAAATTTCTGCTACTTTATGCCTTTTGTCAGGATTTCTTACTACAATAAATTTCCAGTTTTGTAAATTTCCTGAACTTGGCGCATGCCTGCCAGCATCAATTATTTTAGATACTTGGTCCCAGCTTAAGTCTTTTGGGAGAAATTCTGGTATATTTCTCCTACTTTTGATTAAAGGAAGAATGTCATCCATTGTTTAACACCTCTGAGCGTAATTATAATGATAACATCTAGGAGTATTTATATTTTACTGAGAAAGTGGAGTAGTTACTCTAACCTCATACCAATACCTTCAACAACATTAACAATTTCAATTAGAGCAGCAGCCCGAGTATTATCTCCTGATTTTACAGCATAATATGCAGCATTCAAATATGACCCTTGATTTTCACATTCAATACTCATCTTAGGATAAAATCCTTCAAAACGTTCAGAAAGATCTAAAGCTTGTGCTGCACGCAAAGCCCAATGTGCACTAAAAATTTTGTTGCCTTCACTTTTGTCATAAGCTTCAAGCTCTTTCCTCCAAAAAATCTTAGCAATCTTTTGTCTTCCAATTTCCTCGGCAAGAGTTGCAACATAAGCATAATTTTTTACTCTTTGTAATCGGTTTGATTCATAAACATATGAAAATAACTCCCTTTCAGCGAGCCTTCTTATTTGGTCTTCAGGTAAATCATGCTCTTTTGCAAACTGATAAGCACTTCTAAAATCTTCATCTTCAAGAAAATTATCAATAATCTTTTGTTCTAACTCCTTAACTTTAACAGCTTTATCAGTTTTCTGATCTAAAGGGCAACTCTTACGATTATCTCTTACCGCGTTAAGAGCTGAATTTAATAAACCAACTTCCCCATATAATTCCCAGCGCTTTTCAGGAGTTAGGAAATAATCTGCAATCGCCTCAATAGAGCAATCATCCTCTTCTTTTTTGTAATAATTTATTGCTTCCCAGACAAACTTTTCAGGAACATTAAATTCGATAGTATCTGCTGTACCCCACTCTGACCATTCATCTTTCGCTGAGCCAAAAATTCTTTTTACACTACGAAATGTCTTATCTACTGAATCATTAATTAAACTTAGTTCAAAGATTATTCTAGCTCTAGATTCTTCTGATATTTGTTCCAAAGCCTTTGTAAGATCATGTTTTTTTTGCATATTTATTCGTAGAAAGGACGTAAAATAAGTAAATTTACCCTTATATATGAGGGCCCAAATAGAAGATATTATAATTGTTTAATCAAGTCTGGAAGAATCTTTTTCTCAGCTTTCTTAAGGTGTTCTCTAAATGTTGAAACTGACAATTTCATCCTTTGAGAAAGTTTTTGAAAATCTGTCTTTTTAGGCCAATTATAATATCCCTCTTCAAATGCCAAGGTCATTGCTTCTTTTTGTTTTGGTGATAATTGTGGTAACAAACGCGTGTAGTAAATGTCTTTAAGTTTAGTTTCTTTAACTGATTCAAGAATAACATACTTAGAAACTTTTTTTGTTTCGGCAATGAAGTTAAGAATATGTCTTTTGTCCCAAGATGCAATTTCCCAATGTTCTTCTCCTTTCACGTTAATATAAATTGGTTTAACCCAAATGATTTTCTGTTGTAATTTTGCCCTTATAGTAACTGGAAGTTTCTTTTTAGTAACTTCAATCAAAAAAACCTTATTTCCATCAACTTCAATATTTTTAAGATTTTTATCTTTTTTTAATGCAGAAATAAATTTTTTAATATTCTTTTCATCTCCCCACAAGGTATGAAATTCGGGAGAATAAGTAACATCTTTTTCAATGTAAATGTTAAATGGAACAGAAATTGTTGAAACACTATACTTTTCACACTTGTTTCCAATAAAACAACTATGCTTTATCACAAGTTTAGCAATCCACATATCCTCACATATGAGGTAAGAGTATAAATACTTTTCGGAGAACTTTACCTTTTCCTACCTAAACTAACAGTTAGACCGACAGAGTCTATCAAAATAGTGTTAGTAAGCTCAGCAATGTTTAAAGCGATTTCTTTCCGAGATTTTCCTGAATCTAACTGACTATCTAAATAACCTCGACTAAGCTTAATCTTAATCAGCTTCTTTTTCTTAAGAACATGTTTAATGTGAGATATTACAGAATCGTTAATACCTTGCTTACCAATAATAACTACCGGCTCCAGACCTCTTGACTCCACTTTAAGTTTCTTGAGATCCATCTTAAATTAAGAAAAGAATGATTGATACTAAGATTAACAATACACCTGCACAAATGCAAGGGTACGCGATCTGTTCACCAAGAGTCATTTTTGCATAGTTTTTCAGGCGGTTAATAACAAAATTAACTGCAAAAACTATTTTTTGCTGGAGTTGAATAAAAAACTGATTAAGTTTATTGTTCAGTTCTTTCATATCCATTTTTTATCTATTCAACAGACTTTTCTTCCGGTTTATCTTCTGCAGGAGCTTCACCTAAAGGTTGTTTACCTTCTTTCAAAACTTTCATGTTAATTTGTGTAGTTTTGACGAAAACTCGTTCCCCACAGACAGTTCGACGTTTTAGAAGACCTTTCTGCTTTTTATTACCTCTTTTTTTACCAGAAAACCCAACACTTTGCCCAATCATAACCCTTTTACGTGGTGATTGGATACCTTTCCTCATTGGAAATCCGCTTTTATCAGATCCGCCAGTTATTTGAAATTCATAACCTTCAAGACTGATTATATCTCCAGAAATAGTATCCCCAATAGATTTTCGTACTAAGTTTTCTGCTTGATCACCAGAAACTTCTTTCTGATAACTTTTTCCATCTTTAGTGGAAATTACAACTTTAAAATTTAAATCTGCTGCCATTTTTCTTAATGTTTCCTCCTTGTTCCCGAGACTTGAAGGACTGTCATCCTTAGCTTATCGCTGTCTCAGCGTGTGTTTTAAGTATAAAATCAGCTGTATTTTATAAAATGATCGAAGAAAATAGAAAAAGAATATAAAGTTTAATTATTTGTGAATAAACGTATGGCTAAAAACATAAAAAAAGAGATTAGTTCTACAATTAAATGGTTTGCAGCAGAATACAGTTTTCTAAAAAAATTACATCATGAATTAAAAGTAATTGAAATTGATGAAAATTTAAGCAATCCTGAAAAAAAACTAAAAAAGGCGTTAAGGGTTACTGATTATATTGGAAAAGCAGAAAGTAAAGGTGAAAGAAAACTTAACAAAGTAAAAGAAGATTTATCTAAATTATCTTCAGTAAATAAAGAGCAATTATCAGAAGACATTATGAGGATTGAAATACCTGAAAAAGATTTAATAAAAAATAGTTCCAGATATATTGGTTCAATTAAAGAAGGAGTGAAAAATCTACGTTTACTTAGTAAGAAAAAAAATAAGCACCCTGAAATTAAAGAATTGAGTGAAAAATTTGAACAAGAAAATCGTAATTTGACTCAAGAAATCGAAAATTTAGAAAAGTGGCTTGAAGCACTGGAATTGGGTCTAAAAAGACTTTCAAGAAGAAAATTCATAAAAACTGCAGGTAAAGTTGCTGCAGGGGTTGCAATAACTTCTAGTTTAGGATATTATGGTGTTAAGAAAAAATTATTTCATAGAATTAGTGGTCTTTTTGATGAATTTATATTTTCAAGTTATGAGATAAAAAAGTTAAACGAAAAAGGAGTTTTTATTACAATTGATGATGGTCCAAGAATTCATAATGATAAAAAGGATCTTAAAATGCAAGAGGAAAATACTAATTTTGACCTTAATTATGGTAAAGCTACACTTCAATTATATGTGACATATTTTATGAAACGTAATATTAACCCAATATTTTTTTGGGTTGGTAAAAGATTAAAATTAGCTTTAAAAAATACATATTATAGAAATTTATTAATCAAAGCGGTAAGACAAGGGTTCATAATAGGTAACCATTCTTATTCACACAAACCATTTTCTCAACTAGGAGTAGAAGAAATTTTTGATGAAATAAGAAAAACTGATGAACTTATTGATGAATTGTACAAGATATCTGGAGTAAGAAGACCCGCAAGATTAATACGTTTTCCTTATGGTGATAGACCAAAATTTTCTGATAGAAAAGAAGTATACAAAATGTTAAATGATTCTCGTTACGAAATTTGGTTCTGGTCAGTAGACCCAGAAGATTGGAATCCAAAACATAAATTGTCTGATATCCATACAAAAATTAATTCTGTTAGCGATGGTGATATTTTGTTAATACATGAACTGCCAAAAACATTTAGTGATTACTTAGATCCAATATGTAAAAATATCAAGAAAAAAGGATTGAGATTTGGAGTTCATTCATCATTAAAAAAATAAGTTTGAAAAATAAATCTAACATTTAACTCTATTTTAATTTGGAATTTTGTAATAACAAGAATCTGTTTCTGTAAAAGCGCTATCAGGACATGGCTTTCCACTATTAAGATTTGCCCAAACCCAGCCCAATTCGTAAAAGGAATTATCACAAAAATAATCACGATGTTCTAACAAAAAAACACTTAAATCATTATTGAGTGAATCTTCTGTAGAATTAGATGTTGATTTCATTATCGTTTCTCTAGTATCAATAGTTAAAGAACTTCCATCTGAATAATTTATTGTTTCTTCTAAATTTAATTTTAAATTGAATGTTAATGATACCTCCCCAGATATTCTTCGATCAATGTATAATAAACCATCCCTATCTCCAGACCTACAAAGAAAGTTAACATCATAAATACCATCTAATTCTATTGAAGTTGGTTTAGATAATTCTATATCAGCAAAATAAGGAAATTCTGTAATTTCATCATGTTCATTATCAGATACATTACATCCAACTAAAGTATTTAAAGTTAAAGCTGTAAAAAGTGCAAATGATTTTAATGACATGTTATGCTAAAAAAGAGCCTTATTTTTAAATGTTTCTTAGACTGTTGCAACTAATAGGTAATTAATGTTTAATTGATTTTGAATATTCTAAATTATTTCTTCCCAGAAACTTATTTAAACAACAAGAGTTTTCTCAGGTACAAGATGGAATTATTAGCACAAGGAGCAGAAGCAAAACTTTTCCGGGACAAGGAAAAGGTTATCAAAGAGCGGTTAAGTAAAGATTACCGCTTACCACAGATAGATGAAAGTCTTCGTAAATTTCGAACCAGGAGAGAAGCTAAAGTTCTTGGTAAACTAGAAGAACTGAAATTTCCATCACCACACCTACAAGAATTCTGTGACAAACGTATGACAATTACTATGGACTTCGTGCCAGGAGAAAAGTTACGTGACGTTTTTGCTAGCGATGATGCTCAAGACGATTTTCAGTTATTAGCACAAGAAATGGGTAAAAGTTTAGGTGTAATGCACAATAATGATTTAATTCATGGAGATTTTACTACATCTAATCTGATCAAAGATGTTAATAGTAACCAACTGAAAGTTATCGATTTTGGTTTATCATCTTTCTCAGATAAAGTTGAAGATAAAGCTGTTGACTTATTCTTACTAGACCGCGCGTTGGAAAGCAAACATTACCAACATTATCCTGAACTGTTTGAACAAGCTTTAGAAGGATACAAGAGAGCTAACCCAGAAGCTGCTAAAGTAATGGAACGTCTCAAACAAGTTAAAAGTCGTGGTAGGAACAAGAAAAAGTGAAAAACTTTTTTTAATGTTTACTAACGCAAACAATAATGATAAGAAAAAACTAATAGATAGAAAATATTAAATACAATTGAAATAACATCATATTTAAAATATGGCAATTTTAGATTATGTAATATTAACAATTCTTTTATTTTTATCAGCTATGTTCTCTGGATTAACTTTAGGATTAATGAGTCTAGACGTTTTTACGTTAAAAAGAAGGGTAAAGTTAAACAATAAAGATGCTATTAAAGTTTACCCATTAAGGAAAAAAGGCAATCTCTTGTTATGCACACTTCTTTTAGGAAATGTTGCTGTAAATTCTACTTTAGCAATATTTCTTGGTTCGATTACTGCAGGAGTAATTGCAGGAATTGTTGCAACAAGTTTAATTGTTATTTTTGGAGAGATAATACCTCAATCCCTTTTTTCACGTCACGCATTGAAACTAGGCGCTAAATCTACATGGCTAGTATGGATTTTTCTTTTCCTTTTATACCCTATCTCAAAACCTTTAGCTATGGTTCTTGACAAATTTTTAGGAGGAGAATTGCCAACAATATTTTCTAAAAAAGAATTTCGTCTTTTTATTCGGGAACAAAGAAAACTAAAGAAGTCAGATTTGGCAGAACTTGAATTTAGTATATTGGAGAAAGGTTTAGTTTTTTCTAGTAAATGTGTGAAATCAATCATGACTCCAAGAATTAATGTATTTTTTATAAGTAAAAAAGCAAAACTTAACAAGACACTTATTAATAAAATTCATAGTAAAGGTCATTCGCGTATGCCCGTATTTGATAAAACAAGAGATAGAGTTGTAGGGATGCTTTATTCAAAAGATTTGATTACACTTGATCCAAAAGATAAAATATCTATAACTAAAGTTATGCGTAAGAGTGTCCATTACATTAACGAAAATAGAAAGTTAGGACAAGTTTTAAGTTTGTTTAAGAAAAGAAAAATACATTTATTTATTGTTAGAAATAAGTTTAAGGGTGTAGTAGGAATTATTTCTCTTGAAGATGTTCTAGAAGAAATTGTTGGAGAAATTATTGATGAGTACGATAAAATTAAAGATATGAGAACAATTGATTAATTTTTTCTAATATTAAAAGTGATTTAAATGTTTTAATTTTACATCCAGTAACAAAACCTATTCTACACCTCTACTCCAATGCCCTTTAGTATAATCTTTCTTATTGACTTTTACACCAACGCCTTTAATAATCTCTGAATAAGTTTTAACAATCTTTTCAACATCAGAATTAAGGTCTAGAAAGAACTTGTTAATTTTATTGTCTTTCAAAGCACAAACCTTTCCAAACAAACCTAACCTTTTACTGTTCAAGATTTGAAGATAATCATGTTCTTTTCTAGTTTTGAAACAATATTTTTTCTCATCTTTCAAACTTCCTGGCAATTTAAGGTACTTAGTATTCATTAAAACAACATCGCCATGTGCTAATACTGCAAAGTTTTTGTTTTTGAATTTACAAAGTTCATCATAACTAAGTTCTGGAGAAATTACTGGCAAAGTGTCTGAAAAAAAGTTCATATCAATATCATTAAACACATTACTGGAATAATCCAAATAAATGTTTAATTCAGAACTAATTTCTCCACTATTTTTATCATTCTTCTCTCTAAGTTTAGCATAAACCCCAAGATCGCCGATTAAAATGTCCTTAATATCATACTTCTTAACCAATCCAATTACTTTCTTAACATCAGCAGCATCTAAAATACGAGGCACATAAGCAGAACAAACAGTAGAATCAAAATCTTCAGCAAAAATATTGTAAAAAACTTTGTCAGCACCAGCGCTTAACGCCAAATTAGAATCTTGTAAAGAATAAACTTTAACTAATAGTTCAGCGCCAGTAGACTTATTACCAACTAATTCGGGTAATTTAATCTCAATATCTTTTCTTTCAACATTTTTTATTGGATCTTTTCTTTCAAAATTAATCTTTTTAACTTCTTTAACAGTAGACGTTTTGTAAATTTTAGTTCCAGGAGAAGCGCGAATGAATAACTTAACAACATCGCCCGCCTTAGCGTTTTCAATAGACTGGCTTTCTTTCTCCATCTTCTTCAAAACTGCACCATCAACTCGATCCTTTAACCAAATACCAAGACCATCACCAACAGCCAAATCTTCTTCTAACTTAATCAAATTATCTTCACCAATAGTTCCAAGATATATTCCGCGACCCATCGGTTTCTCTGGAGAAATTAATTCTTTATCGCCAGAAAAATATCCTTCTGTAAATTCGCGATTAAAAGCTAACTGCATTTCTTTAAACAATTCTCTGTCAACTTCAAATTTTCCGGAATAATAACTGTCAATAGCTTTACGATAAAGTTTAGTTGCTGCTGCAACATATTGTGGACTTCTTAATCTGCCTTCAATCTTTAGTGAAGAAACTCCAAGATCAATAAGTTCAGGAATTGTTTCCACTAAACATAAATCTTTCATGCTTAACAAATAACTACCATTATATCTTCTTCTACAAGGTTGAGCACACAAACCGCGGTTGCCGCTTCTACCCCCAATCATACTAGAAAACAAACATTTTCCGCTATAACTGAAACATAACGCGCCCTGAACAAAAATTTCTGTTGGTAAACTAGTCTTTTCAATAAAATCTCTAATTTCTTTCTTAGAAAACTCTCGCGGAAGTACTACTTTATCAGCATCTTTAACTAATTGCGACATATAACTGTTAGTTATTGCTGCTTGAGTTGAAACGTGTACTTCTAAATCAGGAAAATTTTGTTTAATTATTGGTAAAAATGAAATTTCTTGAATGATTACTGCATCTACGTTAGACAAGTACAATTTTTTTACATAATTAAAGAAATCTTGGACTTCAGAATTTTTTACTAAAATGTTCATAGTACAATAAACTTTAACGCCATGCTCATGACAGTAAGGTACAACCTTTTTCAAATCAGAAAAGTCAAAATTTTTAGCTCTTCTTCTAGCATTAAACATGCCAACACCAAAATATACTGCATCTGCACCATTTTCTACTGCTGCTTTCAAGCAATCCCAATTACCTGCTGGTAGAAGTAGTTCTGGTTTCATCTTAACTCCACTTAGTAGCTATCGTGCCAGGTCCTCTTCTGCTCACTCTCGGCCCTTCATCGTAAAATAAACCGCCTTTTGCCATATTTTCCCTTACCATTCTAGCACAAGAGAAAGTTGCTAAGATTGCAGTTTTGTTCATTACTCGACACATTTCTTGAAAGAATGGTGTTTGCCACATATCTGGCGCAGTTTTTGGCGAAAAGGGGTCAAAGAAAATAGCGTCAAAAGAGTTGTTAGCTAATTGTTTAACTGTTTCTCTAGCGTCGCCTAAGAGATATTTAACTTTCACATTACTTTTTACAAATTCTAAATTTGTTGGTGTTAACTTTTTATAATGTTCAAAGAATTTAATTGGTGGATTAACTTCTTGAATTAGTTCAATAATCTTAGGATCAAATTCTAAACCCACTACTTCAATTTCACAGTTAGGATTAGCTTCTAATGCTACGTCAATTGCCATTGCAGAATTGTAGCCCAAGCCTGAACAAACATCTAAGATTCTGATTTTGCCTTTACTTACTGCTAGATCTTTAATTTTACAAGGTTCAGCATATTTCTTAAGCGCTTCTTCTACAGCGCCAGTATAAGAATGGTAAGTTTCACCTACTTCTTCATTCAGGAAAGTTTCAGTGTTGTCGAAAGTTAAGATTTTTTTCATTGTTTTTGTTAAAAAAAGAAGCCAATTATAAATTTATTCCTCTTTATCTTTCATCTGTTACAAAACACCATTAACAAAGAATTTCACTAACTTGAGGAGTGTCACTAAAACTGTCACAGTCATAGTTCAATTTACCCATATCATTTAAACCACTAGCAAAGACAAGTATTGTTTCGGTATCCCAACCTTCAGTTTCTTCAGGATACTTATCTCTAACAACATCTACGATAGCAGTGGTTTGTAAGCCGCCGTAAAAACCATCAGAAGGATTATTTGGATCATATGCGATGACACCAGTGGGATAGTTATTATCATCAGAAGGCTCGATCGTATGATCTTCAAAGCTAACTACAAATTGAGAATATTCTTGGTCTATATTATTATCAAATTTATTATTTAATTCATTTTCCAGATTAAAACCGGTCTCGCGATCTAAATTATAAATAATAACTCCAGAATCTTGTTCAACATATATAGAATTATCAGGCATATTTAATGGACTATTAACAATAGACAAGTCTCCCCTATTAGCAGCATCTAAAAGGACTAAGTCCCTTTCTTCATAGAATTTTTCTCCGGCCCTACTACATCCTAAAACACTATCCCCCCAAGGATGACCTTCTGGCATTCTAACTGAATAACGCCCACCTGCTGCTAAAGAGGGGTCACCAGATTGATCAGATGTACTAACAGGTAAATCGGCGACTGTTCTGAAATCAACATTATCCTCATTAATTCTACTTAATTGCCCTTGAATATCTTGCTCAGAATCACCATACATTGTACTTTTTAGATTTTCCCAACTACCATCAGAAAGTCTCACTTGAACTATTTCCCTATAAGAACTGTGACCTATAACTTTAAGACTGATATCTTCATCCAATCCAACATCCACTACTATATTTCTAAAGAAATCCTCATTAGCTTGCTCTTGAAAATTGTCATTACCTTCCATTTCAATAACCAATGGAAGTTCATCAGGTTCCATGTTTTGAAGGTAAATATCTGTTGTGTCATCTACAACATTTTGAAATCCTTCGCCACTTTCTGGAGTTTCAACAATAACAAAAGGCTTCTTAGCTCCAGACAAGAATAGATTATCAACAACAGAAGGGGTATCTTCATTACTTAACAAACCATAAGGATCAATCAAAACAGAAAAATGTGAAACAGGAGGATCGCCCATATTTATGTCTTGGTTACCAGTGAAAGTAAAATAATTGTCCACATAATGATCATTGTTATAATCTTCATAAGGATTATTTCCATCGATGTCAGTAACAAAAACATCCATCTCAATTGAACCTGGCACAGAACCAAGATCATATACTGCCGCTTTACTATAAACATTACCATTATCAACAACAACTTCTTGCACACCATTATTTACCTTAACACTACCTTGAACATCTAAAGTAAAGTCAGAAGCACTAATAGAACCATCTAAAGGACTCATTGTTAAGAAATCTCCTTCTTCTACATCAAGACCATAATTGTTATCTGGTAAAACCTGGACTTCAAAAGAAGGGTTCATTAATTCAACTGTATCACAATCACTACAAGATTGAGCTATAGCAAAACTTTCATCCCCCACATATACCCCACCAGAATCTTCCACCATACTGTAAAGTTCAGGACCTATTTTATGATATTCTCCTTTTTGTTCAAAATCTTGAAGAGCATTACTAACATCACCTTCTGTACTTAACCCATAAACTGCTAATTCCCCTTCGCCACCATTACTAACCTCTAACCCATTTATCACAATATCCTTACCAGCAGGAAGATAATATTCCCCATCACGAAATTCTAACTTATTATACCTACCATAAATCGCTTTACCATCAACAATACCACCATCTGAAAAATGATAAGTGACTGAAGTATCAGGACTAATTTTGGATGTTGTTAATGCATCAGTAGGTTCATCAAGGATAACAGTTATTTTACCATCGTTACTTACAATAAAACCTATTGCATTCGAATGTTCAGAAAATGTAACCTCCCCACCAAGTGATGTAGATATTGACCCATCTCCAAAAGAAATAACGTCTGTTGACCCTAAATTAAGTGTTTGATCTGAAGGGATATACGTTGCTTCATACTTATCTAAAGCCCCATTACTGTTCTCTCTTAAAGCACCTTGAAATCCATCCAAAGAAGCTGCTTGATCCCAGTCAAGTTTAGTTAAATCTATATTTTCATTACTAAAATCAAATTTGTCCCATTGAATATCCTTGTAAATATCTACTCCAAAAGTATCATCTGCAGATTCAGATTTTGGGAAGTTGTGAAAATTTTCGTAAAAGCTAGCGGAAGCGTATGTATCAGGATTGCTAAGCAACTCACCAACATTAGGATTTTCCCAAATTAATTGATTAGAGAAATCGATCTCATCACCCCAATCAGAAGTAAACATGTAATAATCATCACTACCAACTTCATAAGTTTCAAAAGTGTCATAAGTAACTGGCTCAGTAGGCCCACAATCTGGAGGACACTCACCATAAACCACACTAACGCAAACCAAAAGTACAAGGAAGAAAAGTATCAGCCTCCTCACTCTTCCACCCCACATTCATAATACAAGTAAAAGCCATCGTCAAGTGAAGCTACCCTAAGGTAAACTTCTGCATAATCACTATACAAATAAATTTCGTCATGGCTAGCATCGTCATAATAGAAGTCATCTCCTTGATTTTCTAAAGGATTGTCAGAATCACTAACAACGCTAGTAAACTGTGCATTTTCAATGTTAACTACAAAATCTAGAACTTCTAAATCTTCTGAACTAAGACCGCCAGCGTCAACTATCCGAACAAAACCATTGCCACGTTCCAAAGCTAAACCTGCAACATCTTCATCCAAACCATTATCTATGATAATTTCATCATTAAAGTCTGTTAACTTAATTCCCTCTTCGCCAAAATAAAAGTTAGCGTCTGGCCCAACATAAATGTACTCATCAGCATTACCATTACCAATATTTTCTACTCGAGAAAATTCAATGTTAATTGAAACGTCTTCACAACCATCTTCAGCAACAATTGTCTCATCATAATATTTATGGAAGAACCTGAACGATAATTGTTGATCATCCGGTCCTTCAATTTCTGAATCGAGATCAAAAACGCTGAACAAAGTACCTTCATCACTATCTACAGTTAACACTTCTAAATTATGTTCATAACCAAGTACTGCTAAACAGCTGATACATACCATTTCATTATGTTCCTGTTGAGTTAAAGTTATTTCTTCTGCAATGTTATACAACGTTAAAATTCGGGAATCTACACTAGCAGGAAAAGTGTTAAGTTCAACTTCTATACCTTCTTCTGGTTGGATTGTTAAAGGGTAACTTAACTGAACTTCAACTTCATTATCACGTAACATCACGTCAGCCTGTGGAGTACCGGCAGTAATGCTCATGCCAACAAAGGCTTCAAATAAAGTACAATTAGCAATATTATTTTCAATATAATCACCGATACTTTCCGCTAACTGATCTTCGCCAGGAAGGTAAGTATCACTAAGGTATAAGTAAAAAGCAGAATTTACGTAAGCGTTCGTTGTAGAAATTACTGGAAGTTCATAATATCCGCCTTTCTGAGCAACATCAAAAATAGCATCTTCAATTACAGAACCAAGACATCCTTCTACAAAGATTTGAACAGAACTGGTATCAGTATAATCTATTTGTTCTTCTAATTCTTCGCTTGACAGATCTACTAAGAAAAAGAGAATTGCAGCAGTAATTAACAGAATAATTCCTAGAATTATGAATACTGTCACTTGTGCTTTTCTCTTCATAAGTACATCTTCCCCCTTTATATTTTAAGAGAAGTAAGAATTTATGTTATATAAAAGTATCTTCAATGGTGTATTAAATAAAATTTAATTATTTTAAAAGAAATTGCAACCAACCCACATAACTTTGTATTTGTTTATCAGGAACATTTGACAATGAACTAATCTCACAAACAATTGGCGTTTCAAACCGCCTAGCACTACGTATGTATGAATTAAAATGTTCCAAAGTTTTAGCAGTAGCAAATTTATGAGCATCATCATCGTAACCTTCTTCATGAAAAATTCCAGGATTAGTATGGAAATGTAATGAAACGATTGGGGCTATTCCAAATAGTTCAGCAACTGACATTTCATCTGACAATAACCTATGACCAGAATCTACATTAATCCCAATGTTTTTAGTATTACCTAACAAATGTTTCATCTGACTAACGCTATAACCGAGATTCATACTATCTCCTTTAGGAGCAATCATATTTTCTACACCAACTTTAAATTCCCAACCATGTTCTCGCATTTCCATGTCAAGGTAATGTAAAAATGTTCTTCCCAATTCTATTCCATTATAATAACCACAAATTTCTACACCACCAGCAACTAATTGTGGTGGATGAACAACTACTACTTCTCCAATCTTGTAATCATGTAACTCCGCAACTGTCCGGAAACGATCCATTAACAATTCATGATGGTCTCTAACAGCATAACATAATCCTCTCTCTTCGCTAGGATCATTCTTATTTTCATAAGGTAAATGAATTTGCACTTGTACATCATGTTCTTGACACAGATCAGAAATTTCTATTGCAACAGGTTCGTTTATTGTAAATCTCTTACCGTCAAAAGAATAAAGTTGGTCACCAGCACGTGCCATTTTGTCAGGTTTCAGTTCTACCAAATTAATTCCTAAACCAACAAACCTTTTCAATTCATCCATGCTTTTTACATGAAAACCGACACGATGTTTTTCTGACATTTTCTAAACCTTTTCTGCTCTGCCTTTTCTCACCATTAAGTCTGCAACTTCCGGAAATATTTCTGTTTCGTCGCCAGTGGAAAAAGGGCCATATTCTTTCATATCTTTCCAGACAAAACGTGGTACTGGGTGGATAAAACGTATTTTAGTAAAATCTGATTTGTCTTGTTCAGCTGTTTCTTCTTTTTCAGTTTCTTTATCTTCTTTTGTAGTCTCTTCTTGTTCATCACTTTGTTCTTGAGTCGCAGTTAATTCAGAAGTCTCACTTTCTTCAGGCATATCCTCTTCAGCATCATCTTCATTAACAGTGTCTGGTGCTGGCGCGTCAACATTTTCGAATTTGTTAAAAGTACTTTTCTCAGAAGTCTTTTCCTCAGTTTCAGCCACCTCTTTTTTAGCTGGACTTTCTTGAACAACAGTAGCAGCTTTTAATTCATCGTTAACGAAAGGCAAATGTCCTTTGAACAGGTTTAACAGAACCCCAGACCGATATTTGTCTAACAAAGAAACAATTAAATTATAAAATTCTTTTTCTTCCCTTAGCATTGCGGTAGTATCGATAATGTCTGACCTAGTCCGGCTTTTATTCATAGCAATATCAATAATTTTCTTTTCACGCTTTTCATAAATTTCTTTAAGAATTCGTTTAATACTTCTTAACTCGTACTCTAACTTATCCTTTTCAGTACTAGCAAACAGTTCATCCTGGTCACTTTTAGCTTCCAGAAGCGCTTTCTTTCCCCTGAGATATGCTACTACATCAACAAAGAACGAACTGTCTAACTGTTGTAAATCTTCCTTTTTCTTCTCGTTACGAAGAATATCGTACAATGCTTCCAGCGTTACTTTTATATCAGACATCTTTCGTACTAAACTTCACACCCCTTAATAGAAAATTGTAGAACAGTTCTGGTTTTAAAACTTATCTTTCTTGAAATGCTACCATTATATTACCACATTCCCATTTTAAGCAGAAAAAAGTACAGTTAAGTTTGTCGCTGGAGAGTTGGGACTTGGGGTTAACAATGTTTAAAAACAATAAGATGTTTCTTTCTCGACATGCCAGAAACAAGCTATAAAGGAATTGAACTAAGACTAAAGATTGTTAGTGTTTTGGTTGGTGACTCTAGGAGTAGGATAGATATAGAAAAATACTGGAAGCCATTACCTTTAGCAATTACAAAGTTCTGTAGAGCTGAAATGAAAGCTCTTAAAGATGAAAATAATATTTTAAGGGAATTAATCGAAAGTATAGACAAAACTAAAAAAATTCTATCTGATAAGCAAATACTATTTCAATCAGGTCTTGATAGAAGACAATTAATTGTAGCAAGGAACGCCATTTTAGAGTATGAAGCATATCTTAGGAGTAAATTATCTGAAACTGTGAAGCTTTTGAATGGGTCAGGAAATGGAATTACTAATGCTATGATAGCTAGCATATTTGTTGAAAGAGAAGAAATGCTTCATTTATGGAGATTACCTAAAGAAGTTGAAAAACTTGACAAAACTCTAAAAGAAGTTGATTCTAACACAAGAGAACTTATTAAAGAATTAGTAGATTATCAAAAGTTAATAAAAAAAGGTCCAAGAGCAGGAGATGATATTAATAATTTGATTGCTGCTCGTGAAAGAAAGATCAATACCATTTTTAGAAAATTTGAATCTGAAGAAGAGCAACATTTACTTGACATTATCGCTTGGATGGAAGAGCAAGGCATGCATTTTCCAAAGTGATCTGTTTAGTCAGGAACTATCGACAATGTTGGGAATTCTGTGTAACCAAAGTGTTCATAACTTTTTATAACGTCACTAAAACGTTCAACAACTTCTTCCAAAACTTCTAACAAATGTTTAAAATCCTTAACTACAATTTCAGTTTCAAAATCTGCACCACCAATAGACTTGTTTATCTGGTAAAAATATTTATGCTGTTTAAGATATTCAAACAACTCCTTATTTCTTTTAACAGAATTTAGTAAAAAGTCTACTCGGTAACCTTGATAACCTAGTTTTTGTAAGTTAGGATTGATTTTATACCCAACAATAATTTTTTTCTTTTCTAACTGAGCAATTCTCTTTCGAACAGTTTCTGAAGTTACGTTCAGTTTTTTAGATATTTTGGTGTATGGTGTTCTAACATCCCCAGCATATTCTTGAATTATTTTTTCATCTAACTCATCAAAATCTGAAAGAGGACCACTGCCATAAATTCTTTCTATAACTTCACTTTTCTCATTAAAATCTACAAAAAATCTTTTGTTAAAATTATACACGGGAGCATATATTGCAATTTTATTCTCGCTAATTTTATCTTTATGTTCTAATTGAATTTCATTCCAAACTTTATGAAATTTATTTATTGATTTTACCCCTATGAAAAATGCAAAATCCCACTTATCATGAAGAACTGTTGTTGTCCAAACATTTTCCATAACTTTAACTTTATCATAAAACTGTTTTTTCTGCTCTTGGGTCATATTTTGCCATTTCAAATAAATTCTGAAGGTAAAATAACCTAATTTTGACATGTCAACTATGGCACTATAACCTAAAATTATTTTTTCATTTTCTAATCGATGAATTCTAAAATTTACAAATTCTTTTGAACGTTTAATCTTCTTCGCTATTGCAGAAACTGATTTAGATGAATCTCTTTCTAGCTCAAAGAGAATCTTCTTATCGAATAAGTCTAGTTTCATATTTTTACTCAAAACCAACCAGAGTTATAAATTTATTGGAAAAAGTAAATTTTTTAATAGGTATTTTTAAATAATGAGTGATGCCACTAAGGAGTTATGACAGAAATGTATGATGATCCAGATAATGTTGAAACAACTTTCAATGAAGAAAATCTATCAGAATATTTAATTCAAGCTAAATGGGCTGAAATGGTTGAATTAAAGAAATCACTTCATGAAATTTATCTTATGAAAGGTAGAAACTTAGATTTATTAGATATTGGAATTGGTGATGGAAGAGTTCCTAAACATCTTTCTAAAATTGACGAAATTTGGGAAACTATAAGAAAATATGATGCTATCGATATTGCACAGAATTGTGTTGACTTATCAACAAAGCTTGTTGAAGATAAAGGCATTCAAGATAAAGTTAATGTTCATTTACTTGATGCAGTAAACTTAGACGTCCTTCCAGATCATTATGATGTGATTATTTCAACCTGGTTCACTGTTGGTAACTTTTATCCAGATAGATTTTCTTTTGAAGAACTTACTCTTGGTTTTGATTTAGATAACAACGAGAAATTTGAAACTATTTTTAGGAAAGCTTATACTAAACTCAGAACCGGTGGAGAGATTATTATTGGTTCTTTGTTCATTGATAATGAACCAACAAGAAGAAAACAGGAAGAAGCTTACAGAAACTTTGGTTGGACAATAATTACTGATGAAAGAGATAGTTACACCGCTTCAGAGGAAGGATGGTGGTCACAGAGATTCACTAGACAGAGACTTTACGATTATCTCAGTTTTGTACCAAGAGAAAAAATTAGTTTTATTCCTTTAGACACTTACGATTTCTCAATGATGGTTAGGATAAGAAAGTGAGATATTGAAAAAAATTACAAAATAAAATAAGGTGAACATTAAATATGAAAAACATAAAAACAATTGGAATTATTACAGGAACATTACTTTCACTATATGGTGGAATAAGGTTAGGCATGGACATTTACGAGCCACAACAACCCCCAGTAGAACCAGAACAACACGATCTTATACTAAGTTTAGTATGGAATAACGATGATTGTAATGTAGATACTCTCCCTACTGAAGTTAGATTACTTCATGACCATGGTGGTTTTGGATGGGGAGATTACACTTATGCAAAAATAGAAGATAATGGCCAAGGATTACCTAAAATTGGGAATACTCACCAAGATGAAAAATTAACAGACATCCTTAATGGTGGTAAAGTTACATTCTCTACTAGAGGATATCCTGATACCGCTATTCCTCCTAGTACAAAAGTAGGAGATGCTTTTTTAACAATAGTTCCTTTTTTAGAGTATGGATGTGATTGAAGTTTAGCACAAAAAGCCTTTTGAGATTGTAGTATTCATCTCCTAGAAGAATTAATACCAACACTAAAGTCATCTTTATCCTCTTCTTCAGCATCTTTAAGAGCATCTTCAAGCCTGTTAAAGAAAGAAAACTGGACATTATTGAAATCATTACGTTGTTTTGTAACTACTGCAACAACCCGGTCTTGGTACAGTAACATAAAAACATTGTCATCGGGTCTTATGGGTTCATGTGGATGGAATTCTAATGGTCTAACACCTACTGTTCGACGTTCAAAATGAGGGTGAAGGAGTAAATTGGGGTTTTCATTTAAAAGATGATCACGTTCTGAATCGATTTTTCTTTGTATATCATCAAAGTATTGATTGATTTTATCATATATTCCATGTTCTTCACCTGTAATAACACAATATTCTGTTCGCATCCTTCAACTTATCATTAAATCTGTATATAATCTTTCTTAGTTTCTAGAGTATATTCACTACAACCATCTCCAAAAAGCTTATAAAACCGCCAGCTCCAGAAACATCTATGGCAAAAGTTAGTTTCGAGACGTTATCTTTCAAAGAAAAGTGTAAAGATTTGCAAGTAACGTTGTTAAGCAAGTTTTATGCACTTATCCCAAAAAGTGAGATTAGTCAAAATCTTGGCAAGTTTAAACTAGTTGACGCGCACACGCTAGAATTCTCTGAAGTTAAACAAAGCAAAGCTGAACTAGAATTTAGCCAGTTGTTAGCGGAAAGTTTTGATAATCTGAAAAATAAACTTAATGGAAACAAAATAACTTACATTCATCGAAATTCTGGCATACCTTTAATTGGAAACGTCTCATTTGGTATTGTATATCGAGACAGTTCCATTATCGAAATTAAACCAATAACTTCCTGTAACTTAAACTGTATTTATTGTTCAGTTGGTGAAGGTTTAGGAAGTAAAAAGAAAGATTTTGTCGTAGAAAAAGATTATCTAGTAGAAGAATTGACCAAATTGTTAAAATTTGTTGACGAACCTGTTGAAGTACATGTAGGTGTCCAAGGTGAACCTTTCCTGTACGCTGACATGCTACCTTTAGTTGAAGATTTACAAAAATTAGAATTAGTAAAGACAATTTCTATCGACACTAATGGTACTTTGTTAAGCAAGAAGTTGATTGATGATCTTGCTAAAAACAATAAATTACGATTGAACTTTTCTCTTGACGCTATGGACGAAAAGTTGGCTAAGGAATTGGCAGGTGTAGAATCATACAGTTTAAAGTACGTTTTGGAAATGATCAAATACGCTTCTAGTAAGTTAGAAGTTTTGATAGCACCATTAGTAGTTCCAGGATATAACGAGAAAGAAATGGAAAAGGTAATTGAATTTGCTAAAAGTTTGCCAAAATTGCCAATAATCGGTATCCAAAAATTCTTACCATACAAAACTGGTCGTAATCCATTAAAGAAAAATGTAAAAATTGTTCAATGGGGAGAATTCTATGCTTGGATTAACGAACTTGAACAAAAGTATGATGTTAAGTTAAAAATATGTAAAGAAGATTTCTTAATTAAACCTACTAGAGAACTGCCAAAACCTTTCTCTGTTGACGATAAAGTTACTGCCACATTGGTAGCAGAAGATCGTTTTCTAAATACTTGTATAGCGGCTGCTAAAGGTCGGAACATTTCTGTGCCAGATTGTCTATTTCGTGCTGGAAAACGTGTGAAACTGCGTATCCTTCGAGACAAACATAATGTCTTTGTTGGGAAAGTTATTTCTTAGTTTTCAAAATTATGTTCTTTGTACTTACTAATTAATTCATTCAATCTTTGATTCTTAATTTGAAACTTATTTTTCAACAAAGTAAAATATTTTTGACCTGACCCCTTACTAAAAAACAATGAAATATTATCCCCAGTAGTAATAAATCGGTTTAATAAACAATATTTATGGCCTTCTTTTTCTGCTAATTTCTCTAATAATTTCTTAAGTTCAAACAGTTCCTGATCAATTTTTGGAGAAAGAGGTAGAGTTGATGTCGCAAAGTCTTTTAAATTTATGATTGCATTTAATTTCTTCTTTGTTTTCCTAGAATAATATTCATAATCTGTCTTGCTTATTGGTTTTTCAGCTAAAATTCTTTGTATGATATACTTCTCTTTCTTAGTAAACAACTGTGACAACCACATCTGTAAATTTCGTTCAGCATAAATTTTTTCTTTTTCCAAGAACAATGTTGGTTTATCAGAACTTCTCTTTTGTAAATCAAACTCTTGCTTAAATTCTTGAAAATTTAACTTAGTTTTTTTGTTAATTGGAGGAAGCTTTCTTTCAATTCCTTCTTCTTCAAAAATTTTCTTAGTTATGCTGATTATTTCGCCAAACAATTTTTTATTTTTAATCTTAGCATTAATAATATCTAAGTCTGGATTATGTAAATAAATCAGATAAGGAATTGCCTTCAAAAATCGGTTATCCTTTTTTTCTAAAATTGATAAGATAAGATCTTCAATTTCACTTTCTCCTAATAATTTATATCCTGCTTCAGATAATTTTTTTTCTATTGTTCTGGCCATTTTTTAACTTCCTCGATTAATTTTTTGTTTAAAGGAAACTTCCACTGAGAGAATTTTGTTTCGATTAAATTAAGAAGCTTTTGCTTGTACTGTCCAACAACAGAAACTTCCATTGTTTCTTTGTAACGTTTAGTTAATAATTTTAAATTAATATTTTCTTCTTCAAAAATATTCTTAATGTCAGAAAAATCGCGATCATCACCTCTTGCAAGTTTACTTATGATAATGTCATATAGTGATAAAGTGTATAATTTAATCATTCCAAAAGAATTAATGAATTTTGATTTCTCTAAACAATCTGGAAGTAAATCTGTTCCTAAAATATTTGAACCAAAAAAGAGGTCAAATGCCAATCCTTCTTGAGTTAGCCAACGATAAGTACCAATTTTCTTGAAACCTATTTGTTCAAAGATTTCTAGGGTATATTTGTACTCACTTTGTGAATCTATGTTAATATCAATGTCTAATGTTGACTGTTTTATTCCCAAAATTGTTAACGCAGTTCCACCTAAAGCATACATGTTAATTTCTTTCTCAATAAAGCCACTTATAGATCCTAACAATTCATACAATATTTTAGCGTTTATTTCTTCTTTGTTGTGTGTCATGTTGATTAGAAAATGGCTGTTATTTATAAATTTTTCCAATATTTGTACATATATATACAATTTTTGTATGATTTTACTTGTTTGTTGTATGGTTTATTGAGATAATCACTCTTAAGTGATAAAATGACCAAAAGATTTATATAATAATGATGTAAAATGAGATATTATGAAAGTACAGACTAGTATTACTATAGAAGAGGACGTTATGTACAAGATCCAGGACAAGCTTAGAGATGGTTCTTTCCGAAACAAGTCTCACATCTTTGAGTTTGCTGTTCGTAAGCTGTTAGAAGGTGGAAGAGAATGAGAGAAGAACTAAAACCATACTGGGGATTTGAAAATCCTAGATTGAAAGAATATAAAGATTTAAGTCTTGACGCAAAACACCTATATAGTCATTATTCTGATAGATTATATGGAAATTGCGGTGTAAGACATGTTAAAGAGCAATTAAAAATAGCATTAGAAGATTCTATTGTTTTTGACATAGGTTGTGGTACTGGGCTTTCAATAACTGGATTAGAAGCAGCACCAAAAACAAGAGCTTTGATTGGGGTAGATCTAGTGGCTAAAGATAGTTATCGAAGAATTGAGAAAACAGATGTTATAAAAGTTCGTTCAGACATGTTACAATTTTTAGCTAGAATTTATCCAGATAGTGGAAATTTTGTTTTTAATGGTATTGATTTTTTACAAGGAGATTATCTTAACACTGTTGTTAGAGAAGTTGAAAGATCTACAAAACAAGGAGGTATTGTTTTTGGCGTTGGTTCAGAACCCTTAGTCTCAGAATTAGAAAGAAACAGCTCTTTTGTTGATCTAGATCCTCAAACTAAACAAAGACAACTAATAGAAAAGTGGAGAAAAGGGGATGAAGAAAGAATTCCCGAAAATTTAGAATTGGATTTTTTCTTATTTAGAAAAGAAGAGGCAAATTAAAATGAAAGAAGAATTTAAGCCTTACATGGATCAAAGAGTTATGGACGTTCTAGATGAGATTGTAAGAGACTACGAAACTTTACCTGGCAATACTGCTCATTTTGTTGACTCATCTAAACACAACATTGTAATAATGAGGAGTTATGTGTTTGATTCTGAAGGACTAAGTAAAGAAATAACTTTCTCAGATTTTAAAGAACATGATCAAGAAGAGTGTATAGATTTCTTAAGAGATATATCCCTAGAAAGAATTAAATTAAAAAAAGCCCACAGAATTGTAAATCTAAAAAGATATTCTACAAGTTGTACATCCAGAGAAGAAAGTATAATTGATAAATATATTGAAGAATTCAACCGCGAAATTGGATTATTTGCAGGTAGTGTAAAAAGAAAAGTTGCTAGAATTGAAATTGAGAAAAGAAGAGGTAAGAGATTAAAATGACAACTGAATTACAAAGGTACGATGCGTTTATAGAAGAAGCTAAAGGTTTACTAGATAAAAATCCTAATATACAAACTAGAGTTAAAGTCACTGGAGGTCGAGGTACCCCTTCAGGAGAAGTCGAAGGTTGTATAAGAACGTATGAAATAATTAGAGACAGAGAAGTGTTATTACAATATCACATTACCGGAGTTAGATATGATGACTGGCGAGAAGCAGGTCAAGACGAAGCTGAAAGTTTACAATTATTCAGACAAACCCTAGGCTTAGAAGACAAATTGGAGAAAGAGTAAATGTCAAGATACAGACCACGAATACCTTTTGAAACTAAAAGAGGTAACAATCTAGCAATGTTTTGGAAAGTTACTACTGATAGTGCTGATCAAGCATTAGACGCTATTGTTGGTCAACTGAAAACAAGGTACCACCGAAAAGACAATTGTGAACTTACTGAACCAGTAAGACACAGGTCAGTAAATGCTGCAGATTGGTATGATGCAAGGGTAAGTTTACGCGGTAGAGATTTAGGCAGAATTGCAATTAAATATTGTGGAGTAAAAACAGACACAAGTACATTTGAACACGTAGCTGCACAAGATTTTATGTTAATATTTCAAATTGGAATAAGTAGCAAAGATGAACGTGATTATTTTGTGAATAGAAGTTAATCAACAATCACAAATTCTAAACCATCGTTTCTCTTACTTAACTCTTCTTGCATTGCTCGAAGATCTTCCAGACTAACCGGCCCATAATAATCTCCAGGTGTTCCATAGAAACTAGCTAAACCAATTTTAGTTCCGCTATTTAAATCTCCAAGAGTTTCGGCAATAGTGTTAGTTGCTTCATGAGAATCCATACCCAACTTTTGATGCATTCTCACTTTAAATCCATTCTTAGCATCAGGCAAAGCACTCTTAGCATATATCTCTCCTGTTACAGGATCTTCTCCCATATTAAATCCATATCTTATTTCGTCATTCATAAAACTCAGTGCAAAATTATTTTTTTATAAATGTTTAGATTCCCTATATAGTAATTAACTTATAAAAATCGTAAGCTTTTTAAAGGTAAAGTAAACCATAGGTAAGTTAAGAAAAGAGGGGATTTACGTGACAAAGATAAATTGGCTTACAATTCATGGATTTAAGAGCTTCGCTCATAAGACTGATGTACAGTTTGGTGGCAAGTATAATTGTATTCTTGGACCTAATGGTTCTGGGAAAAGTAACGTTGGAGATGCGTTATGTTTTGTTCTAGGAAGACTATCTGCAAAATCAATGCGAGCAGAAAAAGCTGCTAATTTAATATTTAATGGTGGGAAGAAACATAAACCCGCCAAAGCAGGTACTGTAGAAATTTCTTTTGATAACAGAGAGAGAATATTTTCTGTTGACGCTAACGAAATTGTGTTAAGTAGAACTATTACTAAAACTGGAACTAGCATTTACCGGATTAATGGTAAGCGTCGGACCAGGACAGAAGTTCTTGACCTTTTATCAGCAGCACAAATTAATCCTCAAGGTTATAATATAGTTTTGCAAGGTGACATTAATCGTTTCGTAGAAATGCCACCGGTTGAAAGAAGAAAAATTATTGAACAGATTAGTGACATTTCACATTATGAAGAAAAGAAACGTAAAGCAGTATTGGAATTAGAAAAAGTTGAAGAAAAGTTAAACAATGCTGGAATTATCTTGAAAGAAAGAAAAGCTTATTTACGAGAATTGAAAAAAGATCGTGACCAGGCGCTTAAATTCAAAGAGTTGAAAGATAAAGTTGATTCTAATAAAGCCACTCATTTACATATTAAGATTCAAGCTAGGTCTAAAGATAAAACTAGTTATGATGAAAAAATTGCTAAGTTCGAAAGCAGAAACAAATCTTCTGAAGAGAAAATTGAGACATATAAAAAAGAAATTGATGAATGGCGTGAAGAAATCGGTGAAATTAACAAAGAAATTGAACAGAAAGGTGAAAAAGGGCAGGTTAAGTTACATAAAAATATTGAAGAACTTAAAACTGAACTTATCGGAGATAAAGCTAGGGTTTCTACACTTAAAGATGAAATTAACAAAATTAAGTTAAGGAAAGATCAGTTTAATGAAGAAATTAAAGATTTAAAAAATAAAAATCAAAGTCATGATCAACAAATTAAAGAGTTACATAAAGAAGTTGCTCGTAAAAAAGCAGAATTAGGTAGCCTTGAACAGAAAATTGCTGACTTCAGGAAAAAGCATAAAATTGGTTCCAGTGGAAATTTAGAATCTGACCTGGCAGGAAAAGACAAACTCATTGATGAAAAACAAGAAGAAGTACAAAAAATCCGGCAGGAACAACAAGATCTGTTACGTGAAAAGGATAGGATTGAATATCAGTTAGAAAGTATTGATGAACAGTTACGTAAAGTAGCTTCTATTAAAAAAGAAAATGAAAAACAATTAAAAGATCTTCAACAGAAAAAGAAAGATTTCAAAAATGCTACGTTACGTCTTAACCAATGTTTAGATCAAGATAGTAGTTTTGCATCACAGTTGGCTAACGCACGAAGAAAGTTAGTTGGATTACAAGAAGATCATGCTAAACTTAACGCAAAAACTCAATCATTTCAAGCTAACTTGGATCAAAATAGGGCAGTTAGTAGTATCTTAAACAATAAAAACAAATTTTCTGGCGTGTTTGGTACAGTTGCACAACTGGGACAAGTTAAAAAGAAATATTCTCAAGCTTTAGCGTCAGCAGCAGGTGCCAGGTCACAGTTTTTAGTAGTTAAAGATGATAGAACTGCTGCAGAGTGTATCAGTTACTTGAAAAGTAACAAGTTGGGTAGTGCATCATTCATCCCACTTAACAAGATTAAAAGTTTTGAACCTAATAACGAAGATTTAAAATTATTAAAACAAAATGGTGTACACGATTTCGCAATAAATTTGGTTTCATTCAATCCACAGTACAAAAAGGCGTTTGCATACTTGTTTGGAAAAACTCTCATTGTAGAAGATATTCATACTGCCAGAAATGTTGGTATTGGTAAAGTAAAAATGGCTACACTTAATGGTAACATTGCTGAATCTAGCGGTGTTATGAAAGGCGGGTTTATGAACAACCGGCGTGTAGCGTTCCAAGAAAAAGATTCTCTGGAAGAACTTGAAAAACTTGATGGAGTTATTAGTGAACAGCAAGGACTTATATCTAACATTGAAGAGAAACGTGAACGTAACGAAGTAGAAATTAATTCTTTACGTGGTAAAAAAGGTGAATTGGAAGGAGAAATAATCACTTTAGAAAAAACTTTACACTTAGACAGTTCTGACTTGAACGCTAGTAATGATTTGAAAGGTGACTTGAAAACTAAACTGAAAGAAGTTGACAATGATTTAGCTAGTATACAAGATAAAATTTCGTTAATTAATATAGAACTTGCAAAATTCAAGTCAGAGAAACAAATTTTAAGATCAAAATTAACAGAATTAAGTAACCCTCGGCTGGTTGCACAACTTAGCGCGTTTGAAGAAGGAAGGCAGGAATGTCGGGAAACTATTCTTACTAAAGAAAGTGACCTAAAGAACCTTAGTTCTCAAATGGAAGAACTTATTGGTCCTGAACTTGAGAAAATTGAAGAGATTATCAAACAACACGATAAAGAAGAAGAAAAGTTCGTTAAAGAGATTAAACACTTAACTGAAAAAGTTAAGGAACAGGATAAAGTATTGAAAGTTAAAGAGAAAGAAAGTGAAGAGTTCTATTCAAAGTACAGTGCAATGTTTAATAAACGTGAGAAACTTAACACTAAAGTAACTAACTCTGAAAACGAAATTGAAAAGATTCGGGACAAAAGTAGAGAAACTGAACGAGAGATTAATTTAATTTCTTTAAAAAATGCAGAGATTAAAGCTAAATTATCTGTACTGGAAGAAGAATTTGAAAAGTATAAAGATGTTGAATTGCTGAAGAATAAAAGTGAACAGGAATTGTTTGCAGAAATATCTAAATTTGAAGCTATGTTATCTCAAATGTCAGCAGTTAACATGAAAGCTCTTGAAATCTATGAACAAGTTGAAGGTGAGTTCAATAAATTAGTTGAGAAAAAGGAATCTCTACATGGTGAAAAAACTGAAGTACTTACTCTTATGAACGAAATTGAAGTTATGAAAAAGGAACATTTCATGAAAACGTTTAATCATGCAAATGGTCATTTTAAAGAAATTTTCTCGCAATTGTTCAAGAAAGGTGACGCACATTTACAGTTAGACAACCCTGAAGATCTATTTGAAGGCGGACTGAGCATTAAAGTGAAGTTAACTGGTAAACGTTATATGGATCTAAAATCGTTGTCAGGTGGAGAGAAAACCCTTACTGCACTAGCATTCATTTTCGCTATCCAGGAATATCAACCTGCTAAATTCTACATTTTGGACGAAATTGACGCGGCGTTAGACAAACACAATTCTGAAATGTTGGCCCGGTTAATTGAATCTTATTCTGGTAAAGCGCAGTACATTATCATTAGCCACAACGATTCTGTGATATCTGAAGCTGATAACCTGTTCGGAGTTTCCATGAACGATGGTATCAGTAAAGTCACTAGTTTGAAGATTTGATTATTTTTTAGTTGGGGTATTTTGGTTTAATTTAGAACTCTTGCGGAAGCCACGTTAACTTCATCTCATTGGTCATTTCACAAGATTCAATGTTAGCAACAACATCTGAGTGTCTGTTTCTTATATCTTTTATTGTTTCTTCAACCCTTTGTGAATCTGGCATTTCCATTTCTAATTCTAATTCATACTCGCCAATACACTCAATCAGATGAACAAGATATTTTTTAGATAAACAATAATTTCGCAGTTTATTATAATCCCTAGGATCATATGATCTTAGTTTAATGAAAATTTTGTAATATTTAAGATCTATTTTGTTACGATCAACGTTTATCCTATAACTTTGGATAATACCTTTTTGTTTAAGATTTTTAATTTTACTCATTACTGTTTTTACATTAAGGTTTGATATTTTTGCTAAATCTAATACAGATATACGTGAATCATCTGCTAAATATCTCATTAATACTTTATCATTTTTATCTAACTTAAGCTTGAATTCTTTATGAATCAAAGCTGGTTGAATCATTTCTTGTTTTTTGCTAGAAAAAAACGATCTTGGGAAAGTATAAGCTTTTTGTATCATGGAAGTGTTATAGGAATTGATATATTTACCAAATTTTTGGAATAGTTCCATTTTAAATTTTCCTAGGTCAGAAATATCTTTAATCATTACTGCGGTAAATAAGTCATATTTTCCAAGGGTTTTAGCGATCCAATTGACAGATTTATGATTCGACAAAAAATCATAAATTTCATTTTCTGTTTCTTTTGTCATTCCAGTATATTGTATGTATATCTTGATGATAGTTAATCCTAATGGAATAGAAGAAAATGTTGTAATAAAAGAAGTAATAATACCAGAATCTACCAACTTTTTTATCCTATATGAAATAACTTGTTGAGATGTATGCAACTTTTTCGCTAACTTTGAACAAGTTTGTCTTGAATCTTGATCTAATTCAATTAATAGTTTCTGATCTAAGAGATCTAATTTTACCATTTTAATTGTATAAATGTCATCTTTTATATAAATTTTACTATTTCTACAAAAATTTATGGAGAAAAATTTATAATTCTGTTACCAAGAGTACTATTTATGGAAACAGAAATTAAAATTGTTGAATACATAAAAGGATATTCAAGTAAATTTGGCCCATGGAGGGACACTAAAAACATGCATTTTTATAATCCCTTGAATGGAATTGTAGTAAATTTCACAACAGATAGCACTTTCTACAAAGAAATCCTTAATGCTTCACTACAAGTGATTGATAATGAGAAAATTGAAGAACTTGAAAGATCAGAAGAATTTTTTCGGAATCGTGCTAGTGGAAGTTCTTCGAACAGCGTTCAAGTCAGAAAAGGCACCACAGAATTCGAACAGTTTGATGATCTTGTTAGGTTAGTATCTAAAGTAAAAATAGATCAGAAAGAATTAGGGGGACTAATAAAGATAGGAAAACTAGATTATAATCCAATGGATATGCTTCTTGAAGAGTTTTTATCAGGATTATATGATGCGCTTAGTACATATGATATGCCCTGACAAGGCACTGTTTTTAAGTAAAACTTATATAAGAATAGTTACTTATCATGTTAAGTGGTTTCTTAGGTGTTTTAATATAAAAT